>Ga0265295_1001892_pt1 | contig 35204 bp, 26 predicted proteins | sample Munlansysbiofilm_FD_192503 | JGI IMG/M metagenome (GOLD analysis project Ga0265295, IMG submission 192503) | Leachate microbial communities from a municipal landfill in Southern Ontario, Canada - Methane capture system biofilm | ecosystem: Engineered > Solid waste > Landfill > Unclassified ... | reverse complement strand
GGACGTTTCTACATCAACAGCATTGTCACTGCAATTGCTGGAGTACTGCTGGGGCTCATTACTGCGGTTTTCGCAGCCTACGCCTTTGCCCGGATCCGTTTCAAGTATCGGGACTTCTTCTTCCTGGTGATGCTCGCAGCCATGATGATTCCGGGGCAAATCGCCTTGATTCCCAACTATGTCATTCTTGCCAAATTGAAATGGATCAATACCTATCAAGGGATTGTGATTCCCCATGTCGCAAACGTCTTCGGCGCATTTCTGCTTAGACAGTATTTCCTTACCATTCCAGACTCACTCTTCGATGCTGCTGAGATTGATGGGATGGGACACACAAAAATCATGCTTCATGTAGCCCTACCCCTCTCCAAACCGGTCTTGGGTACTCTGCTCTTATATCTCTTCATCCAAAAATGGAATGCCTATCTTTGGCCGTTGATCGTTACTTCAAAGCAAAATATGCGTACTTTGCCCGTAGGATTGGCAATGATCCGCTCAGCTGAGTATGCCATCGGACCAGAACACTTGATGGCGGCATCCATTTTTGTGCTTGTCCCTGTCCTGGTAGTCTACTTCTTTGCGCAAAAGCAATTGATAGAAGGAATTGCTGCTGGAGCAGTCAAAGGGTAGATAGGAATGTGTCGTGGAAGTTCGGCGCTGGCCGAAATCGAAAACAAGGAGGATTGACGTATGAGAAAAAGCATGAACATTGTTGTTTTGCTGGTAATGCTGCTGGTGTCCACCACCATGGTGTGGGGTGCAGGCGCCAAAGAGGCCGCCAAGCCGGAGGGTCCTATCAAGATTCTCTATTGGAGAAGTCTGACTGGTGTAGCTGGTGATGCTCAGGATGAGATCGTGAGACGTTTCAATGAGTCAAGAAGTGACATCATTGTTGAGTCACAGTTCCAAGGTACGTATGCAGAAATACTGCAAAAGCTCCAAGCGGCACTCGCTGCCGGAGATGTACCTGATCTCGTGCTTCTCGATTCTCCGCATTTGCAGATATTTGCAAAGGATGGGGTGTTGGTAAACCTTGATTCGTTTGTAGCAAAGGAACCGAAGGGATTCATTGAAGACTATATGCCTGGTCTTTTGGCAGACAGCTACTACAACAAGAGCCTGTATTCACTTCCTGCACTCAGAAGCACACCGCTGCTGTATATCAACGAGGATATGCTCGCCGAAGCCGGCCTTCCTCGTCGTGCCCCCGCAACGTGGGATGAGTTCCGTGAATACTGCAAAAAACTGACGAAAGTGAATGCAGCCGGGGAAACCACTCAGTATGGAGTCGGTTTCACCATGGGTGCAACCACTGCCCACTGGTATTTCCAAGGTGCAGTGTATGCATTTGATGGAAAGATCAGTGATGAGAACTTCAACATCCATCTGACGGAAGCTCCGGCAGTTGCCGCCGCGAAGCTTTGGCAGGATATGGTATTCATCGACAAGAGTGCTGTTCCTTCCGTATCCCATGATGACTTGTTCAACAAGAAAGTTGCCATGGTATTTGGCTCAACCGGTTCCATGGGCAATGTAATGAATCGTGCAACGTTCAAGGTATTGCCGGCATTCATTCCTGGTCAGGTTCGCAATGGAGTCCCGGTAGGTGGTGCAGTCATCGCTATGCCCAGCACTGACACCTGGCGCCAGTGGGCCGCTTGGGAGTTCATGAAGTTCTTTACCGGTACGGATAGTCAGGCGTATCTTGCAGAGAAGACTGGCTACATGCCCAACAGCCTCTCGGCAAGCAAGCATCCCGATCTGGTCAAGTATTACGCTGCAAATCCCCAGTGGAAGGTAGCCATTGACCAATTGAAGTATGTCCAACCGCAAGCAAGCGTAATCAGTTTCCCCAAGGGGACTGAGATTCTGCGCCAAATGGCAGAAAAGCTCTTGATTGCAAACATGGATGTCAACAGGGTTATGGCTGAGACAAAAGCAGAGCTTGAAAAAGAGTACAATGAAAATTTCAAGTAAGCGTGTTCGAAAAAACAAGATGGTGGCCGCTTTTGCGGCCATCATCTGTGCCATTGCATTGATTGTAATCATCATTACACTAAGGATGAACATGCCGGATACACACCATGTGCTGACCGTTGCACACCGAGGAGGTGCTGCAGTTGCTCCCGAAAACACCTTGGCTGCGTTCAAGGCTGGCATCGATGCAGGAGCAGATGCTCTTGAGTTGGATATCCATCTCAGTCGGGATGGAGCGATCATGGTCATGCATGATCCATTGCTGGAACGCACAACCAACGGAATTGGAGCGCTTACAGAGTACACCCGTGCTGAGTTGGAGCAATTCAATGCATCTTCCAAATATTCCGGCACAGGCGTGTATGCAGCCCAGCAGATACCAACGCTTGAAGATGTGTTGCACTTGCTCAAGTCTGAGACAAGAGAGGTAGGTCTACAGGTAGAAATCAAACTCAAAGCGGACGAGAGTAGGTATGCAGGGATCGAGGAGAAGCTCATCAGCATGCTCAAGGCGTACGATCTGCTTGATAGGACGACTGTCATATCGTTTGACTTCCCTACCCTCATGACCATCAACTCCCTCGAGCCCTCACTGAAACGCGGTGCGTTGATCAGCAAAAAATACATGACAGCGGTAGGAAGCAAGGGGCCATCGTTTGTTGCTTCGCACATGGAGGAGCTTGCAGTGGATTATGTTGGAGTCAACTTCAACTACTTATCAGCAAACCTCTATAAGGCACTACGGGACAAAAAACTGGGTGTAGGCGTATGGACGGTCAATGATGCCAATTCCATGCAAAAGTTCCGCTTGATGGGTGTTGATTTCATCACCTCTGACAACCCCTCGCTTCTTGTACAGGAAAATGGCAAAGAGTTGGAAACCTAGGCCTTGCAAAGGACTATCGTTATCACGCGTGCCTGATAGGAACTCTCTAAATACGTTTTTGCTTGGGAACACGTGGAACCTGTGGTATGGATGTCATCCAACACGTAGATCTGTTTGCACTGACGCAGAAGCGTTCCACTACGCTTGCTCACGTATTTTCGCACGAGTAGACTCTTGGTTTCCAATCTGGCCTTTTTGGAAAGCAGGGCATGTCGGCGGCCCTTATGATGGGAAAAAAGCCTTACCACAGGAGCGCCTGTTTTCCTACTGAGTATGCGTGCAATCAAAAGCATCTGATCGAACCCTCGTCTACGTTTCCCCTCTTTTGAGGCAGGAATCGGGACCAAGACGGAAAAAGCATCAGCTTGCATCAGAGCAAGGAACAGATCGGCCAGAAACGGAGCAAGCAACAATTCACCCCCACTTTTGTAACGCAATACCAGAAAAGCCAATACTCCTTCATAGGGGCCATAGGCAATAAGGGCATCCTCACAGCAGGAACAAGGGTAACACTGGTCCAGTATGCTCTGGCCGCAAACCGTACAACGCTGGGTAAAGAGGGAACCAAAGGAAAGCTTTTGCAACTCCATAGTACAGGAGGGGCAAAGCGTTGAATCAGAGAGTTTTTTGCAATGAGCACACCACATACCAGCTAAGGCATGTGTGAGCTTAGGTTGCTTTAAGTTTTTCCTGAAGTTTTTTCAAGAAAAGCAAAGCTTCTACCGGAGAAGATTGGTCAAGACTGAAAGACTGCAAGAGATCGAGCACTTCCTCTTCCTGCTCGGAGAGGAAAGCACTCCCTGTCTGTTCATCTTGCACAGCACTGAAGAGATCGGGCTGCAGATTCTGCAGGTCATACTCCGCAAAATGCTGTTTCTGGAAGATCCTTGCTTGTTTCAGCACTTCCCTTCCTACTCCGGCCATCTTGGCCACATTCAGTCCATAGGAACTGTTTGCAATGCCTTCCATGACCTTTCTCAAAAAATGTATCTCGCTCCCCATCTCAGTGACCTGGAGGGTAAGCAGCTGCAAATTGGTAGTATCGATTCGTGCAAGCTCATGATAATGGGTTGCAAACAGTGTCTTGCTCCCGATTTTCAGCAGTTGCTGCATCACTGCATAGGCAATTGACATGCCATCCTGTGTGCTGGTGCCCCGCCCCAGTTCATCAACAATTACCAAGGACCGTCGGCTGGCAGTCCTCAGGATATGTGCTGCTTCCTGCATCTCTACAAGGAAGGTGGACTCCCCTCGGGCTAGGTTGTCCGATGAACCAACCCTGCAGTAGAGTCTGTCAACAATACCAAGACGGGCTGAGCGTGCTGGAACATAACTTCCTATCTGGGCAAGCAGGACAATCAGGGCAGTCTGTCTGAGGAAGGTTGACTTACCTGCCATGTTGGGACCTGTGATCAGGCAGAACCGCTTTCCTTCACGCGTAATGGAGAGATCATTGGCTACAAACGCACCTACGTCCATGTGCTGTTCAACCACAGGATGTCTGGCTTCTTCCAATGCAAGGATATCTTCGTCGGTGAACACTGGTTTGGTGTATTGATGGGTGATGGCAACACTGGCAAGGCCTTGCAAGCAATCGAGGTCGCTGAGGAACGTGCTGATGCAAAGCAGTGCTGCCTGCAATTGTTTCGTCTCTTCAACGATGCTCTCATATACTGCACGCTCACGCTTCTCTGCCTCGAACGCACTCTTGAGTATCTTCTGCTCATACTCAATCAAGGTGTCGCTGGTGAAACGTTCAGCATTCACCAACGTTTGCTTACGATAGAACGAGGTGGGCACTTTTTCGGATTGGGCTTTTGAAACCTCAAGATAGTGACCAAGAATCTTGTTTTGGGAGAGCTTGAGCGTACTGATTCCTGTCTCTTGCCGTACTTTTTCCAGATATGAGTCCAACAGCTGTTTTCCCCCACCCTTGATGGAACGCAACTCATCGAGTTCAGAATCATAGCCTGTCCTGATGACCTTTCCTTCTTCAAAAGAGCCCTGCCATTCGCTATTGACGGCATCATTGATCTTCTGGGCCAAAGCCACCAGGGCTTCCAAGGCCTTTTGGTCAAGATCGGCTGGCAACAATTGCTGATAGCGTTGTTCAAAAAGCGTAAAGAAAGCAACTATTGTCTGGGCAATACCCACAAGGTCCTTGCTTACATGACGACCCATGGCAATGCGTGAAGTAAGTCGCTGGATATCCAACACCTGTTTCAGATGAGAACGTACCCTACCCAGTTCATCACGGTCCTCATACAAGAGGGTAACCCACTGTTGCCGTTTGAGAATCTGGTCAACATCGGTCAGGGCATTGGTTATCCAGTTCTTCAGTTTGCGTTTGCCCATGCTGGTCACATTTGCATCGATGGATGAGAAGAGTGAATACTTTTCACTGCCATCATGAAGATTGACCAGAAGCTCGAGACTCTTTCTGCTCGCCTCATCGATGCGAAGCAGAGTATCCTCATTGATGATCTTGTACGCTTCTATCTGCTTGAGGCTGGTTTTGGCTGTCTCTTGCAGATAGTAAAGCAAAGCACCAGCGCTGCTGAGCCTAACATCGTTCTCCTCGAGGTCGAATGCTTTCAGACTTGCAGATCCAACCTGGTCACACATCGCCGCATAGGCATCCTTGATGCGGAATCGCCAAGGGGGAAGCTTTGTCACCATGCTCGGATAGGAGTCGATAAGCGTTTGGAAATCCTGATAGAGAAAGTAATCATCCTCATTAACCAGGATTTCACGAGGTCCCACCTGCTCGAGAACACTGAGCAGATGCATAAAGCGATCATCCTTGTCGACAAAGCGCAGAAGGAACGTACCGCTGGTGATATCGGCATAGCTGATGGAAAGCCCTTGCTTTTGGAAGGAGACACAGAGTACGTAGTTGTCACGATCAGATTGGAGAAAATCATCCTCGACCACTGTGGCTGGTGTTACCACTTGCACTACTTCCCGCTTGGCAAGTTGCTTCCCCCCTTCCGGCAGCTCAGTTTGCTCGCAGATGGCAATCTTCTTGCCGGCATCGAGCAAGCGCTTGATGTAGGTCTTGGCTGCATGGTAAGGAATCCCACACATTTTCTGATTGTTTCGTTTGGTGAGCGTCAAGTTGAGGATACGGGAAACCTCAATGGCATCAGCCTCAAACATTTCATAGAAATCCCCAAGACGAAAGAACAGAACACTATCCGGGTTCTGTTCTTTGATCTGACGGTACTGGACCATCATTGGTGTCAATTTCTCTTCTTCAGCCATACTCAATATAAGGTCGTCGTGATGGCGAGCACCAATTTCAGACCGCTGTCCTCGCTGCTGCCTTTGAAGATGGTTCCGCCGTCCCATGCAAAACTATCGTTGAGGTAACTGGCATTCTTTACAAGGTAGAGGCCCAATGGGAAACCCGGAACCTTGAGCTTGATACCGACACCCATGGAGTAGTACCAAGACAAGTCTCCCAAGGAGAGTTCATTCAATACGGGACTGACAGCGGTGGCACTTGCATACACCTCGGCAGAGAGTATGTTGTGTGCCAAGGGCCAGGTAATGGCAACTTGGTTGTCCCAAAGGAATGATTGGTCAAATATTACATTGAACCCGCGTCCGGTGTTCATGCCATCGATATAGAGCATCTCATACCGTGTTGCTCCCTGCTTGGCATCATACCATCCCCATCCGCCTTCATCGGCGTTGTTGTAGTACTGGGGAAGCATCGCACTGACACTGGAGGTGACACCAAGCACAACGTTTGCAGGTTTCTCATCGAGGTCGAAGGTAAAGAGCGTCGTATAGGCACTTGCACTCGTGCTGGTCTTGATGTAGTTGGAAAGACCGAACAGGATGCCTCCGGCATACGTGAAGCCCTGGCTGAGGTAGTAACCCCTGCTGGTGTTCTGGATACGGTCCCTTCCATCCCAAGCAAAGGAGAGGTTGATGCGGTTGCTGAACTTCCAACCCTCGCCGTACCGTTGGATGAGTCGTTCATACGGATCATACAGGTCTTTGTCGTAATCAGCATAGTTCAACCCTACCGAGGCACCCGCACCAACAATCAGCGAACCTGGTTGGAACATGAAAGTGTACCCGGTATTGTATCCGAGCGAGAGGCGGTAGTACGTGTAGGACATGAGATAGCGGCTGGAAGGCAATGCCTGATTGGCTGCAAGATAACTTGCATAACTGTCATAGCCATAGGGGTACGGGTTGTCTGCAAGATTGTCTGCATCATGGCCGGTATAGTAGTCACTGCCTGTTCCTCTCTGCAACGTAGAATCCTTTACACTGCGTTCAAACGTGAAGGTGAAGCCATTGGACCATCTTCGGTCTTTGAACCAACCGTCGGTGAAAGAAACAGAGAAGGTTTGTGTATCGGGACTGAGGTTGGTGGCAATGGCAAGGTCCCTACCGGTTCCTCCAAGATTCTTATCCGACCACTGCAAGAAGCCAGAGACAGGGAAGCCGTCAACATTACCGCCGAAGGTGGCACCGAATTGGATGTCCATTTGGTTCCCTTCAACAACGGTAAAGACAGGGATGACTTTCCCTTCCTCTGTTCCGTTGAGGATATCGAACTGGACATCGGTGACAATGAGGGTATTGTAGATGTTCTGTGCACTGCGAATCAGTTTTTCTTTGGAGAAGATGTCTCCTTTGGAGAAGGTCAGCTCACGTTCGAAGACATAGCTCTTGGTTTTGGTGAGTCCTTCGATCCGAATATCCTCAATGACAGCCTGTTGGTTCTCCTGAACCTTCAGTACGTAGGTAATACTCTTGTTCTCTTCGTCACGGATCAGGTCACTGGAAATCAAGTTGAAAATATAGCCGTTGTTCCAGTACAGGTCGGTAACAGCGGTAATCTCTTTTTGCACGCGCGAGACATCCAAAACTGCTCCCACTTTCATGGAAACAAGATTCTGGAATTGCTCATCGGAAAATACCGTATTGCCATCCACTTCAATGCCACCAAAGAACCATTGTTGGCCTTCTTCCAGGGTGAAGATGACACGTTGTCTGGCATATTTGTCGTCTTCAGTGCTGATATCCTCAGTTCTGACACCGGTGACAACGGCATCGACATACCCACGGCTCTGGTAGAAGGTGATCAGTTTCTGCTTATCGGTCTCAATGGTAAGCGGGTTGTAGTAGCCGGAACTGAAGTAACTGACTGGCTTGGAGTCAAGTTGCTTTACCAAGAGATCTGAACCTAGGTTTTGGTTCCCTTCAAACAGGATCTCGCCTATCCTCTTCTGTTGTCCTTCTGTAATGGTATAGGTGAGAGAGGTGCTGTTTGTTGCCTCATCAACGCTATACTCACTCTCAATTGCAGCATCGGCATACCCTTTCTCCTGATAGAGTTCAAGTACAGCCAATTTTGAAAGCTCAATGCTCTGATCATCAAGGAACGTACCCTCTTTGGCCAGCAATTTCTCAGTGATATCCTTGGCCTTTATTCCTTCGTTACCCAGGATGCTGACACTTTTGATGAAGGGAAGTTCATAGAAACTCATGGCAATTTCCAGATCATTGCCACCTTCACCGGTTCGCTGGGCTTCGGCAAGGAAGTAGAGGAAATTTTCCAGTCCATACAATTCACCTTGAAGTTCATTGAACAATTCATCGGTGAAATTCTTTCCTACGTATTTGTATTGAATATCCAGGATTTTGCTTTCCGGAACATTCTGCAGTCCTGTGTTGGTGAAGGAAGCAATTCGTTTTCCCAGGTACCAAGGATCGGCATCAGCAGCAGAGAGAAAAGAGAGTGAGAAAAAAAGTATCAAGGTGATGCAAGCAAATGCTCGTACAAGACGCTTATCCATGATGTCTCCTATAAACCTGTTTAACGCAAAACAATTCGTTTGGTTACACTAAAACCAATGGTATCTAAAATATTGGTGAACGACAACTCATTAGGTTGAGTAAAGAAGGAGATTGTTCCCAGCGGGTTCATCCAATCCAGGGAGAGTTCAAGGTCGAGTGAGAGGTCAGGCGAAAGGAAGGACCGCTGGACCTTGGAGCGATCCATGGCGCTGAGGTGTAGGAGCGCTTGCAGGAAGAACTGCCTTCCCACATATTTGCCCATGAAGATTGAGGTGTTGTTCAAATAACGAGCCAAGGGACTGAGCACTCCCCCGAACGTGTTTCCAGGCAGTGCATCAAAGAGGATATTCTGCAAGATATTGCTTCGGAGACTGAACATATCCAAGCCAAGGGAAATGCGGATGGACTCGGTGAGCTGGGTTGTTTGCGAAGCATCAAGATATCCAAGTCGCTCAGCGACATCGGTAGCTGCTGCAGCCAAGCTGGCAACGCTGTACAGGTTCACTTGCCCGTATGCACCAGTGGGAAGGATTGATTGCCCGAGGATTTCAAGAATCTCATTGACATCCTTGGAAGGAATGGACTCAAATTGCGGATTGAGGTTTGTAAGGCCGGATTCTCGTAGCACCAGGAAGATGTCAACACGATTGCCAGCAGCATCGAAGTCGGTGAGTTTTGCCCTGAGATTGATTGTTGGCTGAATCTGGCTCTGGCCTGTGAATGCATCCGTATGCAGAGAGAGCGAACCTTCGGTGATGAAGAAGTTCTTTTGGAAGTAATAGATCTCTCCACTACGGAAACTGAAGTTGCCGTCGATCAGAAATTCATCGGTAATGTGGTCATAGGCAAATGAGATGCGCTGGTTTTCGGTGATGGTTGCCTTGATGAAGGGATTTGGGGTATTGGGATAAAAGAACGCAACATTCTTCCCGGTGACCACATCAAAATTGGTGGTTGTCAGGTTATTGACGACATACCAGAAAGGAAGATCCTTTATCCCGAGGCTCATCGTTGTATCTTGGATGGTCACTTGCCCGTCAAGCCAGGTTTCGAAGCCGATACCGAAGAGATTGAAGGTACCACCCGCATAGGTGCGGATATCAGCATCGAATCCTTGCATAGGTATCCAAACATAGAGCATCTCATCCCCACTCTCTGCATGGATTTCATAATTCTCAAGACGAAGACCGTCAAAGGCTGCTCCCACCTTGCCAAATCCTTGTACAGTCTTTCCGGTGATTTTGTTGGTCGAGAAGAAGGGAACGCGTGGGCTGATTCCACGCGTCCCGTCAAGGGTCACGCTCATATTCTTCATCGTGATGATGTCCTGGGGAAGCCAGAACAACTCCATTCTGGAAGAATCAACTGAGAGCTGCCCGTACAGGCGTATTGCATCAGGACTTCCTCCCACCATGAGTTCTCCTTGCACAGTACCATCCAAGAAGGCGAAAATCGGTTTGAGGAAGGTTCGGTTGATCAAGGCGAGCGGGAAATGGATTGAGGAGACCGAAAAACCGAAGTCTGACGGAGCAAAGGAGCCCTCGATCGCAAAGCCGATGCCAAAGGATGGCCTGAGCAGTGCAGAAAGTGATTTCGAAGCAAGATCATACTCCAAATCCAAATGCTCCCCTTCTACGTTGATCTGCGAGTCTGCAAGCTTGATGCGATAGGTTCCATCACTGAATCCCCGCTCTCCATAGATCAGGATATCTGATAGCACTAGGTCTGCCTGGACCTGACCTTCAAGCATGGTGGCGATAGCTTTGGGAAGATCGAAAAGGTTGTTCATCATTCCCAAATCTATTGCAAGTTCGTAACTGAGATTAGAAAGCTGGTCCTTATACGACAGATGCCTGATGTGTTCGAACGTTCCGGTTGAGAAAGCTTTTCCTTCACGTATCACCAGTGCATCACCTTGATAGGTGAAGTCTGGTTGGCTGAGCCTTGAAGAGAAGAATCTCAACTGGTCTTGGTCAGCCGTGACTTTGGAAACAAAGGAGGTGTCACCCTCAGTGACACTGAGAGTTCCATCCAGTCCCAATTGTGTCTTCAAGTCTGAGAAACCCAAGGCAGTGAGATCAACCACCTTCCCGCTCAGTTCGGGAACGAATCGATCGAGCGGCACTGAGGATAAGGCTGCAGTGGCCGTCAGGCGCTGAGGGGATCCCATGAGACTGAGGGCAATCTTTTCCTCATCTTCTGCTTTCAGGATGAATGATGCATCGAAGGGAGCAAAGAATGCTGTGCGGTAAAGTGAGACGAAATCGCTGCCTGAGTATGAGAGGGAGCTGACAAAGATTTGGCCTCCCTCCATAAGCAGCATGTCATCCAAGTGTATCGAATTATTGGTAGCACTCACCGGAGTTTTCAGGGTATAGGTACGTCCTTGGAATGAGACTCCGGCAATCTGCAAGGCCTCGCTCAGAACAGAGAACTCACGGACTGAGAAGAATTCAAAGTCCAGGATTCCTGAGAGCCTGGCATTGGCGAAGAACCCACGGTTTGGAAGCGTAAAGTCATTGGTGGAAAGCGTTGCCGAAATGGGAGGGGCAAGGTTTCCGGACAAGGTGAGACGATTCTTTTGTGTGAGGATGAACTGCAAATTGGCGGTATTCAGTGACAGCGAGAACGGATATACAGAAGAAAAGAGAGAGATGCTGCCTTCGGCATTGAGCAACTCTCGAGAGCTTCTGCTGATCAAGCCTTCCATTTGGAAGCTGGATTCCAAGGGAGTGCTTGCCTGGAACCGATACCTGGCTGGAGGCTGGTCAAAGAATGTGGTGGAGGCAAGCAGCTGGCCATCAGCTACTTGATACAACTCAAGCTTGCCTCTGGGAAGCCAGTGGTTCAATTCAGTCTGTCCGGTGAACACAAGACGATAATCGCTGACCGCAAGCGTCATTGCATCAACAAGTACGGCATCTGCCTTGATGTCAGAGAGGAACGTGAACCCTGCGTCAACCTCCAGTCTTCCGACTTTTGCTGAGAGCAAGGCCAGATCAATTGCAGCCTTTCCATCAAAAGGCAACACGGTACCTCCTCCGCTGGTGGACTGGAAGGAGATGTTTCCTATCAAGCTCGTACTGTCCTGATAGTACGGCTGGAGAAATGGGGCGTAGCGGCTGAACAGAGGACTGAGCAGCGACAGTGGGAATCCGTCAAGTCGGGAAGAGATGAAGAGGCTTCCTTCGCCTTGCCGGGGGATATCGTACACGCCACGAAGGGAGAGCTGGGATAGGTAGGACAACTCAGCTTGCAGCTGACTCCCCTCCCTGTTCTGCTGGTAACTGAAGCGGCTGGAAAGCGGTTGCTTGGTGAACGAAGAAGCCAGCTCAGGAAGAAGGACAGAAAGTGAGAGGGAGGAAGTGTCGACTTGATACGAAACATAGGCTTCAAGGTCTGAAACAGCGTTGATGTCTTCATCTAGCAGATGAACCTGACCATCAGCAATGAGTGAAGCACTGACGGATGCCAGTGTTCCTGATTCAAGTGATGCATCAGCTTCAATAAAAGCATCATCAATCCTACTTTCAAGATCTTTTCGGACAAGGGTGATGGAACCCAACGAAATCTGGGAACGCAAAGTTTCAAAATCCTGGTACCAAACGTTTGCTGTAATGTCGCGCGCTTGCGTTTGAGCTACTCCCCCAAAGGAGAAATTGACCGATTCCCCCTGTTTGGTCGCCAAGGCTACTGACGGCAACCCCGCTTGCCAACGACCACTGATGGTAGTGGTGGGAACCGTGAGAGCATAACGCCCACGCTCTGCTTGCAGCTGATCGAAGGAGACACGTGCTTCGCCGAGAGTTCCAAAGTCAAGCGTGACAGAACCACTCAGCTTGGGAATATTCACCAGGTATTGGGCAAACCTTGCGTCGAAGGCTTCCAGGGAGAGTGAGATGTCGAGATTCTGGGTACCCAGTGCAAATCCATCGATTCGTGTACGACCGATCAAGGTATCGAAACCGAGGAGGATGTTCTCTCTTTCCATGGAGGTCTTGGCACTATAAAGAAAAACCTCCCCAGTATCTGACAGCGTAGCCTCAGCATCCTGAAGAGTTGCATCAATACCCTTGTATCCAATCGTGAAAGTGCCTAGTGACGCATCAATGGTCGGCATCCCACGGTTTGGGGCCAACTCAAGAGAGAACGATGCGCCCAGAAGCCCAAGCGAAAGCCCCTGCAGCTGCAGATTGGCATGCATCCCTTCTGCAGTGACCTTTAGAGTATTCTTGTCCAGCCACTGCTCGGCCCAACTGAAGAGAGCTGAATCCTCTCCATCGCCCTGACGTGAGCTGAACACCTGTGCATCGAATTGTATGGTAGGTTCGCTTAAGGCTACTGCCACCTCTTTCTGTCCGAACAACACCGAGCCGATCAAGGAAGGAAGGCCACCAGAAATCCGGACCTCCTCAGCACTCATGAGCGTTGTTTCGTTGCTGTCGAGTTTTGGATTGGTGAGCACCAGTTCCTTGAGATACGTACGTTCAACATTTCCTGTTGTCAGGGTGTACGTCCCCCCTGTATCAAGGGCAGCAAGCAGATACGTAGCAAACACCTGGCTTGGGTTGCCCATACCAAGACGCACCATCCCATACAAGCAGAGGATGGCGCAGGAGAGCAGCACAATGACCGAGACTGCAATGTCTTTGAGTGTCGTATGAAATCTCACTCTGAAACAACCCTTTTTGGCAGTATAGCCCATTGTGCTTGTCTTGGGCACCTCTTTTATCGGGTACCGCTGAGCTTTCCCAGAAGATTACTGATTTACCTTATGCCACTTTTCCCGTACCATACAGATACGATAGGAGATAGGATATGCCTTCAGTATTGACGAATTTTGTAGTGTTTGAGGGATTGGATGGGGCTGGGACCACTACCCAGATGCAACTTTTGGCTGAGTATTGTGACAGATCCGACCGTCCCTGTCGTCCTACCTTCGAACCAACTGACAAACCCATTGGAAGATTGGTTCGTTCAGTGCTGCAAAAGCAGCTGGTAACGACCCCTCTGGCTTTGGCAATGCTGTATGCTGCGGACAGGGAAGATCATTTGCATAATCCAGTCTACGGATTGGTCCATGATCTTGAGCAGGGAAAACTGGTTATCAGTGACCGTTACCTCTACTCGTCTTTGGCCTACCAGGGTGTGGAATGTGAATTTGCCAAGATTGCCAGCTTGAATGAGTTTCCTGCTCCCGAATACGTTTTCTTCATAGACACCCCTGTCCAGGAGTGCTTGAGAAGAATCGATGGGCGTGGCAGTGAAACAGAGCTGTTTGAGAAACAGGAGTTCCTGGAACGGGTAAAGGAGAACTACGAGAGGATATTCAGTTCCCTTTCCCAAGATGTGCATCTTGTTCGCATCGATGGGCTTCTGGGAAAGGAAGAGATCGCAAAGAGGATACAGGAAGTTCTGTTCAACAAATGAACATTGCATCTCCGTAACTGAAAAATCGATAAGAGTTCTCTATTGCATGCCGATAGGCAGTCTCAATGTTCTGTTTGCCTGCAAAGGTGGAGACAAGGACCAATAACGTTGACTCGGGAGTGTGGAAGTTGGTTAGCAGCTGATCGACCACCTTCCACCGGTACCCGGGTCGGATGAAGAGATTGGTTCTTCCTTCCCCACCCAGCACTTGGGCTGTAGCTTCATCGAACGCGCTCTCCAGCGTTCGGACACTCGTAGTGCCGGTAGCTACAATCTTTCTCCCCTCTGTGCGTGCCTGATTGATCAAAGCCGCACTCTCCTTGCTGATCTCGTATTTTTCAAAGTGCATGTGATGGTCTTCCAGCTTCTCTGTCCTGACCGGCAAGAAGGTTCCCGCGCCGACATGCAGGGTGATGGGAACAATGGTGCACCCTTTTTTCTCGATGGAAGAGAGGATTTCCTGGGTAAAATGAAGACCAGCGGTGGGAGCTGCCACAGACCCTTCTTTTTGGGCATAAATGGTCTGGTAGCGCGTTTCATCACTGAAACTATCCTCGCGCTTGATGTAAGGGGGAAGCGGGACATGACCGAGTGTTTGGAAGAAGTTCTCATCGAGGCTCTCCTCAAAGGCAATGCTTCGGGTCCCATCCTCAAGCTCTGCGGTAATCCATCCGGTGCGCGTATAGGTTCCATCAGCATTCGAAAAGGTATAGCGCTTTCCGACATGCTGTTTTTTGGTCTTGGTCACCATCGCATTCCAGCTATGGTCCAGATTCTCTTCCAAAAAGAGAAACTCAACACGACCACCGGTCTCGCTCTGGGCGTACACCCTGGCTTTTCGCACTTTGCTGTTGTTCACGACAACTATGCTGCCCTCCTCTAGGTGGGAAGCAAAATCCGTCATCATCTGGTCAACAAGTGTTCCGGTGTCTTTCTTGAGAACCAAAAGCCGATCTTCACCGCGTCTGTCAGCAGGTGTTTGGGCTATAAGATTCTCAGGTAGGTCAAAAGAGAATTCCTTGATTGTCATCCATTGTCCTCTTGCAGGGAATTCCCAGCAAATCATATGCTTTCTTGGTTGTCATTCTTCCACGGGGAGTTCGCTTGAGGTATCCCTTCTGGATGAGGTACGGTTCATAGAAATCTTCCAAAGATTCTATGGCTTCCCCTACACTGATGCTCAACGTCTCAGCTCCAACCGGTCCTCCATCGTAGAACTCGATGATGGTTCTCAAAATATTCCTATCCTGTGTTTCGAGCCCGTTGGAGTCGATGCCCAATCTTTCCATACCGTGGTCAACCACATTGATGGTCACGTTCCCATCACCCATGACGGTGGCAAAGTCGCGAAGCCTCCGCAGCAACCGATTTGCAATACGAGGGGTTCCTCGGCTGCATCGGGCAAGATGATGGATTGCCTCAGCATCAATCTTGATATCCATGATTTGTGCAGACCGGGCGATGATGGAGGAAAGTTCTTCCTCATCATAAAACTCGATATGACAGGTAATGCCAAAGCGGGATGAGAGCGGGCTCGAAACTGATCCAGCCTTGGTTGTAGCTCCAACCAACGTGAATCTAGGTAAGGGGATGCGCATGGTTCTTGCTGCCGGGCCTTGTCCGATTACCCAGTCGATCTCAAAATCTTCCATGGCAATGTAGAGCATCTCCTCGAGTGCCGGCTTCAGACGATGGATTTCGTCAATGAAGAATACTGATCCCTCGGTGACATTGGTCAGAATCCCAGCCAGGTCTTTCGGCTTGTCAAGTGCCGGTGCGCTGGTCATGCGAATTTCCGCACCCATCTCATTTGCAATGATGCTGGCCAGCGTAGTCTTACCCAATCCGGGAGGCCCTATGAGAAAGGTATGGTCCAGGCTCTCTTTGCGTTCTCTCGCAGCTTGCACGAAAACTGCGAGGTTGTCTTTCAGGCGTTGCTGACCTTGGAAATCCTTGAGGAGCTTGGGCCTGAGGATATTCTCCTGCCTGTCCGATTCCTCCTGAAAAGACGTTGAAACGATCGAACTTTGAACCAATTCATTCAATTCTTGTTGGTGAGTATCCATTGCCATTACCCCTTAGCCAAGCATCTTGATGGCACTGCGGAACAACAGCTCCTCAGCATCGTGGTGGCTGACTTTCTTCAGTGTTTCTTCCATATCTTGGCTCAAACCCTGGATTGTCTCTTCCACCCGTCTCCTCTCATAGCCCATATCTACCAAGGCGTTGACGATATCAGCCCACACGCTGTTCTTTTGCACCCCACGCTCTTTGCTTTCCCGTTGCTTATCATCATCGAGCACCAGCACGTTCCGTAGGGCCAGTATCATTTTCTGTGCAGTTTTTGGACCAATACCAGGAATGGATGAGAGCAATTTGAGATTGCCATTATCCAAAGCCTCAGCCAAATGCCGCACACTGATGCCACCCAGAATTTTCATTGCTTGTTTCGCTCCCACCCCAGAGACTGTCTGTAGTTGAAGAAAGGCTTCTCTCTCTTCTGCTTGAAAAAAGCCGAAAAGAGACATGCTGTCCTCTCTGTGCACCAAAACGGTCAGCAATCGTATGGAGTGTTTCTCTTCCCCTACCAGATTGCTCAGTTTACTGGCAGTCTGGTTTGAGACACTGAGGCTGTATTCCAAATGTCCTGCGCGAAGGATCGCCTCACCTTCATGAATACTGACCAGGTCACCGATGATTGCATTGATCATACCAATTTCATCCTCATTTGGGTAAAGTCATAGACTGCCAGGCAAAGAGCGGCTGCCAACGCATCCGAAGCGTGATCGGGTTTTGGTATGGTTTCAAAACCCAGGAGAATACGGACCATCTCCTGTACCTGATGCTTATCTGCACCCCCATATCCTGTTACCACCGTTTTGATGGTCGGCGGACTGTAGAGCTTCACCGGAATATCCTGAATCCTTAACTGATGGATGCAAGCTCCGATAACCTTGGCCACAGGGATGGCAGAACTCACGTTCTTGGTAAAGAAGATATCTTCCATACCGCACATCTGCACTTGGTGCTGCTCAGCCAGTTGGCCGACTGAGGTTGCGATGAAGTGAATCCTCTCGCTGTCGCTCATGTCCGTGCTGGTCTTGATCACACCAAAAGAAACAGGCCGGTTCTGCTGTCCATTGGATTCGACAACACCCCAGCCTGTCTGTGCGTATCCTGGATCTATACCGAGGATTCGCATGCCTTATTCTTCGTCGCCATCCTCAAAATCATCTGGAAGCTCAAGGTTGGATGATACTTGCTGGACATCGTCCAACTCCTCCAGCTTGTCGATGATCTTGAGCACCTTGCGAGCTTTTTCACTGTCAAGGGCGACAGTCTGGTCTGCTACTTTTTCCACCTCTGCACTCTCTTGCTCAAACCCTGCCGCTTGCATGGACTCCAAGACATTGGCAAAGTCAGAAGGAGTGGTGGTTACTTCAATGACATCATCAGAAGTGGTGACATCATCAGCACCATTTTCCAAGGCTACCTCGAAAATCTGCTCTTCAGAGTATTTGGATGCATCATAGGTGATGATGCCCTTGGTCTGGAACATATAGGATACACAACCGCTTGCACCGAGGGTTCCACCGTTTTTGGTCAAGGTGGAACGCACATCACTTGCAGTGCGGTTCTTGTTGTCGGTCAATGTATCAATGATCAGGGCCACTCCGCCAGGAGCATACCCTTCATAGGTGAGTTCATAGTAGATGGAGTTGTCAAGTTCTCCTGCGCCTTTCTTGATAGCCCTGTCAATATTGTCCTTGGGCATATTCTCAGCTCTTGCTTTGAGTACAGCAGTACGAAGCCGTGCATTGGTTTCGGGATCAGAGCCCCCCATTTTTGCTGCAACGGAAATTTCCTTGATCAACTTCGTGAACTTCTGGCCGCGCTTTGCGTCGGCAATACCCTTTTTGTGTTTGATAGTAGCCCATTTACTATGGCCGGACATAATTGAACCTCTTAACTTTTAGAATACGTGAATGATCTCAACCCATTTAAGCTATCATAATGGACTAGGGCGGTCAAGGGGTTCCGGGATTTGCATAACGAACCGAAGCACTATCTCATCAAGCAACAACAGCCCAATTTCAGAAAGAGAAAAGTTTTGCACAGTATCGAAATACCAAGAAGAATCAAGCGTTCCAACCAGAGAGGAAAACGTCTTGTCAAAGACAAGTCCATACCGATCTTCAAGCAACTGTTTTTCGATTCCCCACTGTGTACGAAGCGACATCATCAAATATTCCTCGACAGATTGCACCAAGGAAAGGTCCTCACGTTCATACCCAGAGAAGAGGGTCGAAGAGGAGAACTGCCTGAGATCCTGGGTCTGCGTGTAGTGGTACCAGCTCTCTTTTTCTTTCAAGGTTGAGGCTGCGCTACTGCCAAGTCCAAGGAAGGGACTGATGTTCCAATATCTCAGGTTGTGTTCACAGTATTTCTCATGTTTGCAAAAGTTGGAGACCTCATAGTGGGAGAAACCCAACAAAGATAACTCGTTCCATATACCCTTGAGCATCTCAGCTTGCCCATCCTCATCAAGTACCGCCAGTTCCTGCATCCCCACTGCCCGTGCAAGCTCAGTACCCTCCTCTACCGTCAAACAGTACAGGCTGATATGATGTGCATCTGCCAGACTGAGCACCTCATGGATGTCATCGATAGCCATCTGAAGCGTTTGACCGGGAAGACATACCATCAGGTCGAAATTCAGCTCAATGCCATACCGCTCTCTTGCACTGTTTGCAAGAGTGATTGCCCTCAGGTTGTCCGCTCTGCTTGCATTTCTCCCCAATCGCTTGAGCAACTGGTCATCCATGCTTTGGATGCCCATGGACATGCGATTGACAAGACCATCAGAGAAGAGAGGGAAGAAGTGCTCACCAAATGTTTCCGGGTTCATTTCAATGGTTACTTCCCGGCTTTTTCCATGTCTCTGGGCACCTCTCAGTAGAGAAGCAAGCTGTTCGGGAGTAAGTGAACCTGGGTTTCCGCCTCCTACAAAAATGGTGTCATACATGCGATCTGGCCCGGTACATTGCTCAATTTCTTCCAAAAGCCGCATGATATAGGCATTGGTATACTCTTTCCAGGCCTGTATTGGTTCTGAGTAGAATGCGCAATAGGAACAGCAGGTTGTACAGAACGGGATATGGAGATAGAGGGAGAGCGGCGTATCAGATGGGAGGGAGAGCACTATGCGTTACCCAAAGGTCGTACTCGTCCAAGCGGCCAGAAGAGGAATCTGACGCTTCCGTTTATCTTGGTCTGTTTTACCGGCCCAAAATATCGTCCATCACGACTGTTGTCCCGATTGTCACCCAAGGGGAGAATGTATCCTTCGGGGATATACATACCGTTCTTGTAAAAGGCATATTCACTGCGGGCAGCACTATCAGAAGGGTTGAACAGATGTTTTGTGCGTGATTTGGATGCTTCGAACTGGAAGTAGTCATCTGGGTAACTATCTCCCTGAACAGAGAGATACTGATTCCTCAGATAGGTTGGAACTGATTGCATGGTCACGTTGCTTTCCTGATAGCCAAACAAAGCTCCCCATGCCTTGATCCCTTCATAGGAAGCAGCATCGATGCTGCGGTGCGGTCCTTCTGCAAGGGAGAGTTCTGAACGCTGCTCAGCTTCCTTGGTAAAGACAGCAGAGCCTGCTTGGCGCACTTCTACGTTACCATCGCGAAAACGAATGACTTCTGAGGGAAACCCGATGGCACGTTTCACATACAAGCGCTCGGCGATGGACCCATCCTCATTTTTGTCAATGTTTACCAGGCTGAAGGTTCCCATATAGATGATTTGTGAAAGAATATCAAAGAAAGGTCCTTTGCTGGAGTATTCAGGGTTATAGAACGTGATGATATCGTCGCGTTGCACCTGACGGTTGCGACTTGCAATTTTGGGTCCACCGGGATAGATCTCCACCCCATAAATCGTCTTGGAAACAAAAACTCGGTCACCCACGTTCAGTGTTGACTCCATGGAAGGAGTGGGGATGACGAAGAACTGGAAGATGTATTGATTGATCAAGAGTACCGCAAAGACTGCAAACACCAGCGCATCAGCCCAGCCTTTCACTTCCCCTAGGAAGGTTCGTTTGACAGGGTTTGCAACCGCATAGGCTTTCAGTGCCTTGCGATGAGTAAGAATGCGTATCGTCGTTTGTTCAAGAAAACTCAAGAATCGGTTCATAGCAAGCACGCTATCACAATAGGTCTGAGTTGACAAGTCAACATCAGGTCGATACCTTGTAAGCTATATGAAACGACGAATCGATCTGCCTCAAGTTGAAGAGGTTAAACTGCCCGAATTGCTGCATATGCGACCTGGCATCTACATCCTAATTCTCCTTGTTCTCGCCCTCTTGCTGGCTCTCTTTTTGATTGCCTTCTACCCTGGTATTCGCAATGGCGGACGATATGTCACCTTCACCGGTTCCCTCTCTGAAAGTGGTGTATTGCTTGACGGAACCTACCTTGGTTCAGCTGAGTACCAACACTTTGTGAAAAGCGGAAGCTATGAGGTTTCACTCACCAAAGGTGGTGAGGTGTATGCCAAGTTTCCCCTTGAAATTGATCATCCTGTCTTTCTGACTTGGCTTTTTCACAGGACCTTGGTAACACCGGAGGTTCCGCTTTCCTTGAGCGAGGAACAACGCACAGCAATCAATCGCTTCAACCTTGAGCAAATCGTCCAAGCCAGTGCCATTCTCAGCTATGATGACCGAAATCGGTACCCTCCCCTGTTTTCCAATCTTGTCAATGACATGATGGCACTGGAACTTGATGCACAAACAAGGCTGGAGACAGTCAAGCTTGCAGTGCTGTACATCAGCAACGAAACCATGCTTGAGGAAGCAAAACGAGCGATCATCGATTCCAAGACTCCCATTGACGGAGATGTGACGACCTTGCTCGATACGGCAAATCTGCTGTTTGCAGACGATTTGCAGCATACATCGATCGGATCGAAAAGTTCTTCCCTTCCCTTCAAAGCTGAGAAAACCACCTTAAAGGCAGGTGATTTGGAAATTGAGGGCTACCGATACCCAGCGACCACCTTTGTCATGGGCAAGGACGTGCTCCCAATCTATCCTGAATCCACCATGCTTGGGGTTGAGGTCTCCACAAAAGCCTTCTCATTGGCAACGCTGGAGACAACACAATACCAGTGGGCTTTGTTCCTCGAAGAGAATCCCAAATGGGAAGCAAGCAACCGTCAGGCTTTGAGGGATGAATTGCTTGTGGACGAGTACTATATGCAAGGGCTTTCTGTTTCGCCGGTATTCGTTACCTCCAGGCCAATCTTTCAGATCAGCTATCATGCTGCACTGGCTTTTTGTGACTGGTTGAGTGTGAAGAGTGGAAAAAACGTATTCCTTCCAACCGAAGACATGTATACGCTGGCCGCTCTGTCACATCCGAATCTGAAGTATTCGTCGTCACTCAGTCCCTCGCCTTCTGTTGATGAAGGACCCGTTGCACTACTTGGAGGAGTTTGGGAAATGACAAGCTCTCCTTACATCCCTCTTTCCAGAGTATATTCACTTGAAAGGTCAAGGTCTTTGCATCAGCACTTCGGCCTTTCCATGCAACCTATCGTAAAGGGTGGCAGCTACTTGAACGAAAGTGCAACCGTCTCCCTTCACACCGTTGGTGTAGTCGAATCTGATGCATGTGCGGACCAGATCGGGTTCCGTATTGCTTGGTATGAATAGATGAAACAAGATAAGAGTGCATTCAAGCCTTTGCAAAAGAATAGAAAGGCATATTTCAATTATGAGGTTGTTGAGGACCTGGAGTGCGGAATCGCACTGGTTGGTACCGAAGTCAAGTCACTGAGGGATGGAAAATTCAGTTTTGCTGATAGTTACGTTACGGTAACCGAGCATGCATTAACCTTGATTGGGCTTACTATCCAGCCCTACACCCATGGAAACATAAACAACCATGAGCCTACGAGAAACAGAAGGCTTCTTGCTCATAAGAGCGAGATCAAGCGACTGAAACGCAAGGTGGAGGAGAAAGGCTTCACGTTGGTCCCTACGTCAATCTATCTGCGAGGTAACCTGGTAAAGGTACAAGTCTCTCTTTGTAGAGGCAAGCAGTTGCATGACAAGCGTGCTGTGGTCAAGGAACGAGATCTGAATCGTGATATGAGACGAGAGCTGAAACAGCTTCAGTATTGATTACTCCAAGAGTTTTTCTTTCCATACAGCCCTATCCTTCGATAGGGTCATTTTTTTGTCACAAGGCAACAGGACATAAACATCCGTCATATAATTTACATTTTATAAAATATTGTCAATTTTAGAAATTTAGTATACGGTAAACAATGCAAGAAAATACAAAAAGTATATATATAAACAAATGTAAAAATGAATTATTATATTAAAAGACTACAAATAGATAGTAATAATATGCATTAATATAGAAATTATGAAATATAAACAGTAAAGAATACATAATATATGACTCATATTGTTTAAAAAAATAGATTAACTTATTATAAAGATGTATAACATATATATAATGCGTTAAAAACTATTGCAAATTTTTTGCATACAATGTGGATAAACAAAAAATATACAATAAATAAAGAAATATCTATAATATACCTACTTACTTGGACCAAGTAAGTAGCATATAAAACATATAGACAATGAAATCATTATAAAGTACTATAATACCACAAACTATAATGAATATTAGTAATGCTCATTAGATCAAAAATTTCTTGTTTGAACAAAATATTGCACAAATACAATGAACAAGGAAACACTATGGCTAGTCCAGCACCCTTCACGCTCTGCAGAATTCAACGAGATGAACGTACCTATTTCTATGCACTCTTCAGGAATCCTGAGACAGGAAAACGCACGAACAAGAAGAGTGTTGAAACGCTGCGTAAGCAACTCGGGATATATGATACCACTCCCATCCGCCGAAGGGATGAGGCTATTCGTATCTGCCAGAAGGCTTTGGAGGAAGGAATCGTCTTCAGGAAGCAGCAAGAGCAGCTGTTTGGAGCGTATCTGGCTGAGTTCTATACCTATGAGATCAGTCCCTATGTGCGCAGACGAAACCTTCTGGAACCGGGCTCAATATCAAAAGACTATATCGCGACCAGGAAAAATCTGATGATGAATCATATGATTCCTCTCATCAAACCAAATCTGTATCTTTCAAAAGTAACATTGGAAACCTTGGAGCAAATACAGCTTTCCTTGGTGGAGAAGCAAACAATAAGCCATAGTACTGTGAACTTGTGCATGAGTGCTGTTCTGGTGGCACTGCGCGAGGCACAACGAAGAGGTTTTGTACCAGCTGCGGTTGTACTCAGTCTCAAGCATTTGAAGAGTTCCCATGAGATTCGTGGAATCCTCAGCGAGCAAGAACTTGCATCCTTCATGCAGTATGCCAAAGCCCATGCAGAAAAACGGATCTATCTTGCATGCCTTTTGTCGTTGCTCACCGGAATGCGTTCGGGTGAGTTGCGTGCCTTGCGTTACCAGGCAATCGGTGAGGACCTTATCACCATTGACAGTGCCTATGCCGATAAAGAGGGGTTGAAGGTACCAAAAGGGAAAAAAACCAGGCTTGTCCCCTGCCCTAGCTTTCTTGGCAGGGCTTTGAAGGAACTGGCAATGGAGAATCCGTTTGCCAATCCACTGCTTCTTGTGTTTTGGAGCAAGCGTAATGGTGGGTTTGTGTCGAGCCACTATTTCAGTGAACGTTTCATCCAGGAGCTGGTTCGGTCAAAGGTGTTGACGTTGGAAGAAGTCGTGGAACGAAACATCAGCTTCCACTCCTTGAGACATATGGCGAATACACTTCTGAGAGGCTCTGTGGATGAGCATGTGCTGAGGATGACCATCGGCCATAGCAGCGAACAGCTCAGCGATCTCTATACGCATCTGAGCCAGCGTGGTTTGAAGAGTGTGGAGCTGGCGCAACAGAACAATATCCTTCCTTTGATCGGGGAGGTGCATGATTTCACCAAACAAGATGAATGAGTAGGAAGAGAAGGATAAACAGGATGTTGAACAGGGTAAACACACCCAAATAGCGCAGTGCTTTGGAACTGTCATAGTGTGCATAGATCTTGAATGAGATGACTGAGGCCATGGATGCGATCAGGGTCCCACAACCTCCTGCATTCACTCCTTTGAGCAACTCTGTTGCATTCGTGGTGAACTGGGCAAGCAAGAGTGTTGCCGGTACATTGCTGATGACCTGGCTGGCTGCAAGCGCTACAAAAAACTCGCGTTCATACAAGAGTGATTGCAGCGTCTTGACAACGCTTGGTAATTGACCAAGATTTCCTACAAAAATGAAAAACCCGATGAATGTAATCAGCAGTGAGTAATCCACATCCTTGAGCAGGATTCTTTCACTGGCAATGATGACAATAAGAACTACCAGTTGATAGGGAACGAGATCAAACACTGCAGCGAGCGATAACAAGAAGAGAAGAAGATACCGAACAAGCAATGCCTTGTTCAATGTTGGGACTTCTTGTGTTTGGAGTATGAAGGACTCCTTGTTTCTTGGAATTCCTAAAAGGCATACTGCCAACAGGAAGAAACCTCCTACTACATACGGAAGCATAGTTCCAATGAATTGGAGCAAAGGAAGCTGATAGTAGGAATAAAGGAAGAGGTTCTGGGGATTTCCAACTGGTGTCAGGCTGCTTCCCACATTGGCTGCAATGGTCTGAAGGATGATCGTCAGCAGAATCGGCTTCGTATCCTTGCAAAGTGAGAAGACTACAATGGTAAGCGGAACGAAGGTGATGAGCGCTACATCATTGGTTACCAGCATGGATGCAAAGAAGGTAATGCCTACCAAGAGTGCGCTTACTTGTCTGCTTGATGTAGCAAAGCGCAGCAGGTAGAGCGAGAGGAAGGTAAAGAGATAGAGCTTGCGAAAGCCTGCAACCACCAGCATCAGTGCAAAGAGACAACCGAGTGTCTTGCCATCGATATAGTGAATATAGTTGGGATTTGGAGGAACAAAGAACAGGGAAACACCTGCCAAGACCAAAGCGATGGTCAACACCGGTTCACGTGTAATAAAGGCCTGTATCTGCTCACGTTTCATCTCATCTATACCTGTACGCCAGTACAATACTGTTCTTAGCCAAAATGTACAATCACGAGAGATACCCTATTGAAACAAAATGCCGATAGGCGCGACTGCAAAGGTTACCTTGTTCTGAAGGGTATGATACAGTTAAGGAAACATCCATAAGGAGGTCGTCCATGAAATTGGCTGTACTTGGTGATGTTCATGGCAACTTGAGGGCATTGGAAGCAGTGCTTACTGATGCCAAAGCTAACAGTGTTGATCAGATTCTCTTTTTGGGAGACTTGGTGTTCATGGGCCTCGATCCCCAGCTTTGTTTCGATTTGTTGATGGAGCAGAAGCCTTTTGTCCTGGTCAAGGGGAATACAGATGCAAATCTGGAGAAGATATCCTCATATATAGCGAACACACCTTTTGAGAAACATATGCTCAAACTGATGAAATATACCAGCATCAGGATGAATGAATCAGCCAAAAAAAAACTGGCTGATTTTGTACCAACAAAACGCTTGGAGCTGGAACAGCTCTCAATACTCTGTTGTCATGGAACACCCTATACTGATAGTGAAGGAATACAAGCGAACCAACCTCTACAGCCTGCGTTGGCAAAAAGTATTGCTGAAGAGAAGGTGAATGTCATTTTTTCCGGTCATACACACATTCCAGCTGATTTTCAACGTGATGGGATTCGTTTCATCAATCCTGGCGCTGTTGGGTACTCATTTGATGGTGATATCAGAGCCAGCTATGCCTTGGTTACTATTGAGGGAGAATCGCTCAGATGCCAGCATCGCAGGCTGGAATACGATATAAAACGGTATGCCATGGAAGTGGAGCATGCGATGGAGGGATTTGTTCTCTTTGAGAGATTGCTCTACGCCCTCCAGAATGGAAGGCCAATCCGTCAATAGCTTTATGCGGCAGACCCGGTGAGCAACACGATCGTATAGATGATGTATACGATGACCAGTCCTGCTCCCTCAAATCGGTTCACTCTCCCCTTTCTTCCTTTTCTGAATCCGTATCCAATGATGAAAAGTGATACGGTGAGAATGACCATGACCAACATATCCCTGGTAAGTACCCTTGTGTCCACAGCAAAGGGGTTGATGGCAGCTGCAATACCCACGACAGCGGTAGTGTTGAAGAGATTGGAGCCAATGACATTGCCCATGGCAATATCATGCTCGCCCTTCTTTGCAGCGAGAATGGAGGAAGCAAGTTCGGGCAACGATGTTCCGACAGCAACAATGGTCAGGCCGATGACCAAATCGCTTACGCCAAAGAACTGTGCAATTTCTACAGCTCCCCAAACAAGGATGCGAGAACTGATGATGAGGAAAGCAAGTCCAAATATCAGATACAGTATTCCTCGCTTGAGAGAGATTGGCTGGGGTACAGCTTCATCAACCTCCAGTGAGAGTGCGTCGTCTTTTGTTCGCAAGCCTTGGTAAATTGACCAGACCATCAAGGTCCCCAAGAACACAAGCAAAACACCTGCATCAAACAGGGAGAGTTCAAGATCCCAAATAAGGGCAACAGAGATAAGCGTGATGAGGGTAAGGATCGGAAGTTCCTTGCGAAGGATATTGGAACTTACCTGCACAGGATTGATGAGTGCCGTAACTCCTAGAATCAAGGCAATATTGGCAATGTTGGAACCATAGGCATTACCCAGGGCAAGCCCGGGATTGCCTTGCATGGCAGAGAGTGTCGAAACCACGATTTCCGGAGCACTGGTGCCAAATCCTACAATGACCATACCGATAAGCAGTGATGGCATGCCGAAATATCGTGCAGTTGACGCTGCACCATCGATGAACCGGTCTGAGCTGATAACCAAAACAACAAGACCGACTATCACGGCCAAAACAGGTAGTAGCATATGAATCCTTTCTCCCCAACTTGAGGATGTCGCCCAAAAAAACCGGACTACCCTTTAATGAGCAATCCGGTTTCGGTGTTTTGGAGGTGGGGGGATTCGAACCCCCGTCCTAACGTGCCACCCAGGGACGTCTACAAGCTTAGCTGGTGATCAAAATTTCCGAAGGACGTTAGGTTCACCGGCAAGACGTCCATCCTTCGTATCCTACTTTAGTGTTCCCTCCCCCCATAGGCCCTGGGTTGGGTAAGCCCCTGTTTTTACAGGTATCCGTATCTTAAGAGCGGCAGAAAACGGGCCTGTACGTTATCGTGCTGTTAGGCAGCGAAAGCGTATTCTGCGTCGAAGGAGACTTCGTCTTCTTTTTTGGCAGTTAAATGTTTCGCTAGTTTAAGGAGTTGGCGCTCCGCTTGCAGCCACTGGCCTGATCTAACGCCAGTCGAAACCGAAACACCCCCTTTGGATCACTCCATCGAGGTAATCAAACTATACTAAGAATGGATAAAGAAATCAAGGGAGAGGCGTCAACCTCTCCCTTGGCTTCAATCTTACTGTGATTACAGCGTTGCTTTCGTCAGTACCGAAACTCCGGTATCAAAGTAATCAGGGCTGACCGTTTCACCCTTCAAAGCCTTGTAGGCGGTCTTTACACCCTCATACCCCATGACATCCGGATTCTGGGCCATGGTAGCAAGAAGGTGACCACTCTTGATCAGCGAAAGAATCATGTCGCTCTTGTCAAAACCTACACCAATAATGTTTTTCCCAGCTTCAGCAATTGCATTGCCAACTCCGACTGTTGATCCTTCGTTCGCACCAAACAGTCCGACGACGCCCTGGGTAATGAAGTTTGCGCTCATGTCCTTTGAACGAGCCGCATCTCCATCACAGTATTGTGTCTCAAGAATCGTAAACGCAGTCCCTTCAAACGCTTTTCGGAAACCGGTTTCACGAGCAACAGTGGATGCTGTGGCACTATTTACCGAAATGACGCCGATTTTGCCATTCTTGATGCCCTTGTCCGTAAGAGCCTTGAGCATCTCCTTGCCGGCAGTCGTTCCTGCAGCAGTATTGTCTGTTGCAAGTGTCTGTACGGCAGGAAAATTGGCTGCTGAGTCAACATAGACGATGGTGACACCGGCTTCAGTGGCTTCCTTCAAGGCAGCAGTCACCGCATTAGGCCCATTGGCTGCAAGCAGAATTGCATCAGCTCCACCAGCAACAGCATTGTTGATGCTCTCAATCTGCTTGGCATCATCCTTTACGTCCGGAGCAAGCCACTTGTATTCGATACCACCCAATTCCTGTGCTGCCTTCTGGGCACCTTTGTCAACATTCACCCAATGCTGGTCCATCTGGTCCATAGTAATCAGATACACCTTGAACGCAGAGCTTTCCTTTGTTCCCTGTGCAAACATTGCACTAGCAAGCAACAGCACCAACAACAAGACACTTAGCTTTTTCATTCTCTTTCTCCTTTTATGTTCGTATCACTTTACGTGATCATTCTCACACTAAACTCACACTGGTTTCTTTTTGGTCATCTTGCCGGAACGTACAATGACATCGAGCAGTACAGACACGACTACGATGATACCGATGACAATATTGCGTATTGCTACAGGAGCACCGGCGAACTGAAGCCCATTCTGCAAAACGCCCCAAATGGATGCCCCTATAACAGTTCCGAAAAGCAATCCTTGTCCACCCAAGGTTGATACACCGCCGATAACCGATGCAGCCACAGCATACAACTCATAACTATTGCCTGCGTCCATGGTTCCCATGCCGCTGGTGGCAGTGGTTATCAGGCCAACCACACACGACACAAAGGCTGATACCAGATAGGCTTTTGTGGTGGTACCGACAATATTCACTCCACTCAACCGGGCAGCCTCGGCATTCGATCCGATGGCATAGATATGCCTACCGCTTTTGGTTCTGGTCAAAAGGAAGTTGAAGACTATCCACAAGAGGATGGCAATCCAGATGGTGTTGTACAACCCCAATGTCTTCCCATAGTAAAAGAAATCACGGAAGGATTGTGCAGATTCACCGATTGAGTCGGTGTTGTAGTTGTTGTTGGCAATCTGTGCAATGCCACGAGCAATGGTCATGGTACCCAAGGTTGCAATGAACGGCGGTAGTTTTGCAAAACTGACCAGCAATCCATTTGAAAGACCCAGTGCCAGACAACAGATGATGGTTATGAGCACCGCAAACAAAGGTGATACCCCTTTGGTCATGAGCGTTGCACTGATCATCGTACTCATACCTACCACCGATCCTATGGAAAGATCGATGTTTCCGGTAATCAATACATACGATTGTCCTATGCCGATCAGGAGGATCGGAGCAATCTGTCTCAAAAGGTTTGCAACGTTGCGGGATGAGAAGAAAATGGGATTCATGATGCCAAATACGATGCACAGCAGAATCAGGCCGACGGTTACCGTCAATACCTGCCCTATTCCCCTAATTGCCAACAGTCTTTTCAAAGGTCTTTTCAACGCACTCATCATCTGTATAATCCTCACCCTATCTGTGTTGCCAGTTTATTCTCAAATCGTGTAGCCATCTCCAGGATCTTCTCTTGCGTCGCTTCTTCCTGCAACAAGGAACCGGTTATCCTTCCATCGCACATGACAACAATCCTATCAGCAATGCCAAGGATCTCGGGCATTTCACTGGACACGAACATGACGGCAATGCCCTCTTGTTTCAGCTGGTTCATGAGCTGATAGATCTCTACCTTGGATGCCACATCAATCCCACGTGTCGGTTCATCGAATATGACAACCCTGCTGTTGCGTGCAAGCCATTTGCCGACTACCACTTTCTGTTGATTTCCTCCTGACAGCGAGGAAGCATTGACTTCTGGGCTTGCAAGTTTGACTTTCAGATCCTGTACTACCTTATCCACCATGGCAAGTTCTTTCTTGCGATTGACTATGCCCAAGCGATTGCACAATTGGTCCAAATTGGGAAGTGCAATATTTTCCCGAATGGAAAGCTTGGTACACAACCCATCTTTCTTTCGGTCTTCCGGAGCAAGTACCAGCCCCTCACGGATTGCATCTTCCGGGCACTTGATGGAAAGCAACTTTCCGTCCACGACGATGCTGCCCTCCTCTTTTGCATCAATGCCAAAGATGGCGCGAGTGGTCTCGGTTCTTCCTGCACCCATCAGGCCAGCCAAACCAAGGATTTCCCCTGCATAGACATCAAGACTGATGTCCCTAACCAAGTTTCCTGCCTTCAGATTGCGTACTTCAAGAACTTTCTTCCCACGAGGGGTTATGACTCGTGGAAATTTCTCTTTGATCTCCCGGCCTACCATATTGGCAATAATCCGGTTCATGCTCAGATCACGGAACGGTGTTTCCAGAATGAATTTCCCGTCACGCATGATGGTCACCGTATCAACAATATGCTGGAGTTCCTCCAACCGATGACTGATGTATATGATCCCACACCCTTTTTCCCTCAGTTCCTTGATCAGCGTGAAAAGCTGATTGATCTCCACACTGGTCAATGCACTGGTGGGCTCATCCATGATCAGGATTTTTGCCTGTGCCTGGAGAGCCTTGGCTATCTCTACCATTTGCTGTTTGGAAACGGGAAGATCCCCGACGACAGTATCAGGATCAATGTCCATATGCAGGGAATCCAGTACATGCTTCGCCTTTTTCCGCATACTCCTATTGTCCAACAGGGAAAGAGGAGCTTGCTCATGCCCCAGGAAGATATTCTGTTCGACTGTCAGGTGCGAACACATATTCAATTCCTGATGAATGATGGAAATACCCAACTGCTGAGCTTGATGTGGCTTAAGATCACCCTGTATTTCCTGTCCAAACAGTTTTATGGAGCCGCTGTCACGGGTATACACACCACTGAGGATCTTTACCAGCGTTGATTTCCCGGCACCGTTTTCTCCCAACAATGCCATGACCTCTCCACTTCGAAGGCGAAACCGCACATCGTCCAGAGCCTTGACGCCAGGAAATGTTTTGCTGATGTGCTCCATCTCAACGATATAGGGACCTTCCATTGCAGTGCAACTCCTTGTAATCAGTCTTGCATGGGTCATTGCACTTCGCTAGGTATGATAATTTTGGAATCAGGTGGGTATTCTTTGGATTATTGGGGAATGGAACCGGCGATGCCTCGATAGAGATGAAAGTCCTGCCGCAACAACGTTCGTTGTACCCGTCCTTCTTTCAGGATGAGCAATCGATCTGCTATCTGAAGGCTGTCGGACAGCGACACTGCAAGGATAAGGATGGTGGTTCCCCGTTGTTTGAAGAGATCAAACCAAGAGATGAGCTCCATTCTTTGATACATGTCAACCGACGCAAAGGGTTGGACTACACACAGGAACTCTGGTTTTTGCAAAAGCAGTCGTTGATATACGAGCCTGAGTCGGTAGGATTGGTCAGTATCACCAATAGAGCGATGAGCAAGATGATCTCCAAGACGGGACTCAAGCTCATGCCCAAGAGCTGTTCTTCTGCGCGTATTGAACCAGAGATGGGAAATCTTATGGTCACTGGTGAACAAGACATTGTCAAGAACCGAGAGCTGTGGGAACAGCAATGAACTATCCGGCTTGGTGGGAATCAAGGCCAAGGAACGAGCCCCGCGTTTGGGCTTTGTTCCCTTGAAGGTTATGGAGCCGGAGGAGGGTATAGCATCCTGACACAAAAGGCGAAACAATTGGTGAATCAAAAGATTCTCACTATCAAGCAGAACCACAGTCTCTTGCTTGTTTACAACAATATCCAGGTTCTTGATGTTCCCATATGAGAGCTGATTGATAACCAACAGGGGGTTCTTGTCATGTACCTGATGGTATCGATTTTGCCGATCGGAAAGTTCAACCGATTCAGTAAACTCATAGGCGTATCGATTGATGATTTCGTCAGTCATTTGTTCTGCATAGAGATGCTTGATGATCCTTCCTTCTCGCATGAGGTAACAACGGGTTGCAAAGCGAAAGGCTTCCTGATGATGATTGCATACATACAGGAATGTCATACCCATCGTTGTGCTCAGGTACAGGAGAATGGGTTTCAATCGTATGAGGTCCACTTCACTGACGAAAGTCGATATGTCTCTCAAAATAACCAGAGCACTCCGGGCAAGACTGGCCTTGAGAAATTGAATGACCAACTTTTCAAAGGAAGAGAGATCCTTAACCAGTGTTTTGGGTTCAATCTTGAGTCCAAGTGGTTCCAACAAGGTTTGCATCTGATGAGAGAGCATGCGGGGACGGATAAGGTGTTGGCGACACCCCTTTCTCAGGATAAACAGGTTATCTTCCACTGTCATCGTTTCGATGAGCATTGCATTACGCTCGATGATCGTCACAGGATTCATTTTTCGACTGTTGCCCAGATAGTCGTTCACCAATGTTTCCCTGCAATAGACGTGGCCATAGTGCAAAGCCACGTTTTTCTGAAAGATTTCCAATAACTCATCGATGCCTAAGGCGTTCACACCAATAAGCGCGACTATTTCCCCTTTGTACAAGTGCATGTGAATGTCATGCAGGTAGGGGGGAATCGATACCTGTTCCAGGCGAAAGACCTCTTCCCTCATCCCTTTGCTTCCTCATCCTTGCTTCTCGGCAATGATATCATCACGTCGGTGCCAACCCCAACATGACTGGTGACAGTCAATCCATACTGCTCCCCAAAGAGAAGTTTGATTCGATTGTTGACATTCACCAAGGCTATGCCTCCCTGATGCTCATCGCGTTTCACATACTCAAAACTGCGGGTACTGAGGCTTTGCTGCATTTGCTTGAGTACCTCTTCCTGCATGCCCACCCCATCATCCGAGACAGTAAGGAAGAGTCTGGATTGAGAGGTCTCGATACGAATAAGCAGATTCCCCTCACCTACCTTGCACTCCAATCCATGCACTATGCAGTTCTCTACGATAGGCTGGAGAGTCAATTTTGGGATTTTGTATTGGAGCACCTCTTCCTCATCATCCTCAAAGAGAATATTGAGCTTGATTCGATTGCCAAACCGGAATTGCTGGATGAAAAAGTAGTTTCTGGTATTTTCCAGCTCTTGCTGCAAGGACACCAGGTTTTCCACATTGCTGATGGTATAGCGGAAGAATGTGGAGAGTGCTTCCGTCATGGTTGCCACAGAATCCAGGCCTGCAAGCAATGCTTCACTGCGAATGCCTTCCAACGTATTGTAGAGGAAATGTGGGTTGATTTGGTTTTGAAGAGCCAGAAACTGGGCTTGTCGCTTGCTTGCATTCATGATTTGATCAGTATTGAGCAATGTCTTCAGCATCTTGTTCAGATCAACCATCTCTTTGTTCAGGGGAACCTTCTCATCAACAATTGCCTGGAAGGTATACCCGGTAGCGAAGAGTTGCATAATATGCTTTGTCCTGCTATAGGGCACATAGATACGGTAGTACGCTGCTGCAAATGTTACCAATGCGAGAAGCAGTACGCACAAAAGATAGAGTGGGCTCTCGATTCTTCCTTGTCGGTATAGGAATGCAAGCATCAAGCTGGATGCAAAGAGCACTGTAATGGCCAGAGCAAACAAGAGAAGTCGTGTTTCCAGATACTGCTGTTTTTTAGCCATACAGTTTCCTGTACTCATTGGGCTTTATCTGACAGCACTTTTTGAAAAGTTTTGCAAAATGCTTGGGGTCCCTATAGCCAATTTGCATGGCAATATTGGCTATTGAAACATTTGTTTCCACCAATAATTCCTTGGCTCTTCTGATGCGCAAATCCACGATGTAGTCGGCAAAACCCTTGCCAACGCTTTTCTTGAACAAGGCACTGAAGTAGGAACTGTTCAGCTGGACTATTCCACTGACGCTTTCAAGGCTCAGCAATTCATCCTGGTAATGCGAGGAGATATATTCCAATGCAAGGCGAATGGGTTTTGCTATAGCTGTCTCTTGCATAGCTAGGAATGATGCATGCAGTCTGGAAAAAGCAGCATGGAACTGCTGTATTGCCTCCTCCAAGCTTTGGGCTTGTTCAATGGATTCCATGTCGAATGCAGCCAAATCATCATTTCCATGGTCCCTGATAAATGTTATGGCATGGTTTGCAGCAGTGCTAAGGCTTTCCAAAATGGTATAGGGTTGTTCATGATTTTTCTCAAATTCTGAGAATACCTGCGGACACCATTGCAACATCTCACTGTTGGTTTGAGCGCAAGCCTGGGCAAAGCATTCGTCCAGTTGTCGCACATAGGCTGCACTGTGTTGTGCATAGACTTTTTGTGCCTGATAGACCGAGCCATGTCCCTTGACCAACCTGGTCGCCAAAGCTTGCCTCGCTGACAACAACGAAGCTTTCAACTGTTCCAGATCTGCAGCTTCAATACCCAGTGCAAGCGTACAGCGCAGATCCCCAAAAATCTGTGTTTGGATTTTGAGCAAATCCATGATTTGAGATATATAGGCCTCACTGAGCGGGTTTTGTCGGGCAGGATACATCCATAGCAGGTAAATATCCCCTTTGTACATCTGAATACAGGGTGTGCATGGCAGTTTGCTCATCATGTCCTGCAACTTGCTGCTGATCAATTGTCCTACCTGAATGCGTTCTTTTCCTTGTACTCCGACAATGCCAACAAGCATACAGGATTCGGCAATGTGCCAAGGCCTGAGCATCCTGGGGTCCTGCATTTCGAGGAAGGAAGAAAAGGCTGTCATTCTCAGATGGTCTCGGTCTTGTTGGACCTGTTTTTCAAGATTGAGCGAGTGTTGCTGTTGTTCGGTTTGCCGAATATGGTTCTCACGCATTCTCAGCAATGTTTGATGCAATTCGGTTTGTTTGATGGGTTTGAGCAAATACTCTGCAACCCCGAATTTTATAGCACTCTGGGCGTAATCGAACTGCTTATGCCCACTGATGATGATGAATTGTATATGTGCATCTATACGTTTTGACTGCTCTATCAGTTGCAGGCCGTCGAGACCAGGCATCCTGATATCCGTAATAACCAGATCCGGTTTCTCTTCTTCGATCAAGTGCAGGGCACTGATACCATCATAGGCTGTGCCTACCAACTTCAGGCCAAGCCCTTCCCAATCGATGAGTGCG
>Ga0265295_1001889_pt1 | contig 35250 bp, 28 predicted proteins | sample Munlansysbiofilm_FD_192503 | JGI IMG/M metagenome (GOLD analysis project Ga0265295, IMG submission 192503) | Leachate microbial communities from a municipal landfill in Southern Ontario, Canada - Methane capture system biofilm | ecosystem: Engineered > Solid waste > Landfill > Unclassified ... | reverse complement strand
GCTTCTGAAGCTGTTTTCAGCTGTTACCAGTGTTCCGGATTTAATTAGTTTTTTCATTTGTGCTGCTTTCCTTTGAATCTGCGATGGAGATACCACTTAAAAATGCCAGCAGGCTTGGGTCAAGAGGGATTTCAGGTAAGTCATTTGCCCGATATTCCTCACTTTTGAGGGCACGTTCGCGAAGTGCCTGCCACAAAATAGGTCGTTCTTCGTCATGAACCGGCAAATCACTGAGGCTTTCGGCCATTTTTATGTGTTTACCGGTTGTGTAGAAAAATGTAACCCGTTTCCAGTTTTTGGCTGGGATCGGTTCTTTTAGCTCAATCAAGGGACCGAGCTGGATTTTGAAATATTCTTCCCTTGCACGGGGATGATCGGCCTGGTCTTGCATCAGCTCTGCCCGGGTGGTCAGTTCGTGTCCCAAAATTGGAGCGATCCATTGGATTTGGGCACGTTGGGTTTTAGGGAAAGCTGAGGTTTGGTAAAAAGCGAGATAGTCTACCGCGATAATTTTCGGGGCAGACTTGAGCGGAATCCGATACCAGCCCAGTAAACGTGCAATATCAAGGTCGCGGGTCGAAGGGACTACTGCGACCATTACCAAACTGGTATCAGAAAAAACTGCCGACTGATTCAAAAATTTGCTCCTTTAGAGCTTCACTCCGGCTTTATGGTTGAATTCTTCAATCAAAGCATCAATTTCGGGTCCCTGAGACTGGATTTCGGTCCAATAGTCGGGGTCGTACCATTGCGCCATAATTTCTTCGTAAGTCCTGCCTTGTTGCTCAACCCAGGTGTAATACTTGAGGTTGTGAATGCGTTTGCGGTCTTTGTAGCCGAGTTCCTGCATGTAATCGGTCGCCTGCCCCTTCAGGTAGCGGGCATCGTCTGCAATAGCATTATCGCGGCTATATTCGCCAAATTCATCATGCATTTCCTGCAAACGACTGCCGTAAAGTTCCATGCTGTCAGTCAAAACGGTAAGGACAACGTCATTTTCGGTCAATTCGTTGTATTTTGCAAACTTGATTGCAGAAAGAACATTAGAAACGCTTGAGAATCCGAGCAAGTCGAGATTTTTGACCAGGTTTTCATCCACACCGGATTGAACCAGATATTCACGCCCGGCCGGTTCATTGAAGAGGCGAGCCAAATTGACCACCGCCTGATCATCAATCGCAGTGACGAAATCGGTGTTTTTGACGTTGTGAACCCAGGGAACGTGTTTGTCGCCAATGCCCTCAATGCGATGGGCACCAAAGCCATTATCCAGAAGCGTCGGGCATTGCTGAGCTTCACTCGCGATAATTTTGCTGTATGGGAAAATTTGTTTCAAATAATCACCAGCGGCAATTGTTCCGGCAGAACCGGTAGCCGAGGCAAATCCAGCCATGCGGTCTTTTGGTCCCATCACTGCGCGGGCAACGTCTTCCAAAGCGGATCCGGTTAAAAGGTAATGCCAGAGATAATTACCGAATTCTTCAAATTGATTGAAAATCATCAAATCCTGACCGCTTCGGCGCAGTTCCCAACATTTATCGAAAATTTCTTTAACATTGGATTCGGTGCCGGGGGTGGCAATGACTTCATCGGCAACCGTTGCCAACCACTCAAAGCGCTCTTTGCTCATGCCTTCAGGTAAAATCGCAACCGATTTACAGCCCAAAAGGTAAGAGTCATAAGCACCGCCACGGCAATAATTGCCGGTGGAGGGCCAAACTGCTTTTTGGGTGGTGGGGTCAAACTGACCGGTTACCAAACGTGGAGCCAAACAACCAAAAGCCGCACCGACTTTATGAACACCACAGGGGAACCACTTGCCAACCAATGCCACAATCCGCGCATTTACACCGGTCAACTCTTTGGGAAACTCCAGGTAGTTGACAGGTCCAAAACCGCCGCCCTGGGCAGTCGGTTCATTGTGCCAGGTGATTCGAAAGAGGTTGAGGGGGTGTAAGTCCCATAAGCCGATATCTTTGAGGCGATTTTTGATATCCTCAGGAATCAGTGTCGGGTCTTTTTGCTGCGCCAGGGTGGGAATGATGAATTGCTTTTCCCGAACACGTTGAAGTGTTCGTTCCTGACGGTCCTTCATGATGGTTAGATCGATTTTGGTCATTTTTTGGGTTCCTTATTTGGTGGATTTAGGGCCGAGACGGGTTGGGTCAAACGGTTCTTCCGGACCTTCCGCAACGATATAAAGCGGTCTGCCCTTGGCTTCATCATAGGTTCGACCGATGTATTCTCCGAGGATGCCCATGCCAGTCAGCAGAACACCGGAGAGGAAAATTAAAGTCAACCAGGTTGCCAAAACGTAAGTCAGGTCAATACGGTTGAAAATTGCCAAAAGCAGGTAAATAATTAGTAAAACAACGCTCAAACCCATCAAAAATACGCCTCCGGTAGTCAGGAGCTTTAGCGGAGTATTTGAAAAGCCGGTGATGGCGTTCAGAGCAAGCTGAATCATTTTCTTGAGCGGGTAATGTGTCTGGCCGGCATGTCGGGCATGGCGTTTGTATTCGACACCAATTTGTTTAAAGCCAACCCAGGCGCCCATGCCACGTAAAAAGCGGTTGCGTTCGCGCATATTGTTAATCACATTCAGCGCTGTGCGGTCAATCAGTCTAAAATCACCGGTGTTCATCGGGATTTTGACGTCGGTCATTTTGTAAATCAATTTGTAGAAAAGGGAGGCGGTGGTTAGTTTGAACCAGCTTTCACCTTCACGTTCTGAACGAACGGCATAGACGATTTGATAGCCTTCGCGCCATTTGGCGATTAAGTCGAGGATAACTTCGGGCGGGTCTTGCAGGTCGGCATCGATAATCGTAACCGCTTGACCGCGACTATAATCCATTCCGGCTGTAACCGCAACTTGGTGGCCAAAGTTGCGGGCGAAAATGACCGGGCGGACGTGTCCGTCTTGTTTTGCCAAATCACAAATCAGATCGCTGGAACCGTCCGAGCTGCCGTCGTCTACTAAAATCAATTCCCATTCCTCACCGGTTTTGAGCATCACCTCTTTCACGCGTGAATAGAGTAAGGGCAGGTTTTCCAATTCATTAAAAACAGGAACAATTACAGAAAAAACGGGCTCAGTCATGCAATATCTCCTTGAGTTTAGATAATTTTGGTTCGATGATTCGGGCAGTGGGGACGGCTTGCATTGCCGCTTTGATGTCCTTCAAACCGCTGCCGGTTGCCAAAACGAGAGCAGGTATAGCAGGGTCGATTTGTCCGCTTTCAAGCGCTTTAACCAAACCGGCATAAGCGGTGGCTGCAGCCGGTTCGACAAAAAGCCCGGCACTGCCTAATTGGGGGATGGCTTTCAAAATTTCTTGGTCAGATACGGTCAGGTAAAATCCTTCGCTTTGGCGAACGCGCTTCAGAGCACGCAAGCCGTCACGCGGCAAGTCAACGCTGATGCTGTCTGCCAGCGTTTGGGCATGAACCGCTTCGATTGTGTCGCTCTTGGCGAAAAAGGCATTGCTGATTGCGGCAGAACCTTCAGCTTGAACACCGATAATTCGGGGTAATTTTTCAATCCAACCCAAAGCGAGAAGGTCATGAAAACCTTTGGCAACGCCCGAAAGAATGTTGCCATCGCCAACCGGGATGAAAATGTTGATGTCTTGAGGTGAAGGGAGAAAGCGCAAAACTTGTTCCCAAATTTCCAGACCGGCGGTCTTTTTCCCCTCAACCGTGTAGGGGTTGTAGCCGGTGTTGCGGTTATACCAGCTAAATTCGTTTGAGGCTTCAATGCTCAGATCAAAAGCGTCGTCATAAGAACCGTCAACCAGGATAACCTCGGCACCAAATGTGAGCAATTGAGCGATTTTGGCAGGAGGAGCGCTTTTTGGGGCAAGGATAATAGCACGCTTGCCGACACTGGCAGCCATGCAAGCCATCGCTGCACCAGCATTTCCGGTTGAAGCGGCAATGGTTGTATCAATACCGGCTTCGATTGCACGGCTGATCACAATTGCACTGGCACGATCTTTAAAAGAAGCACTTGGGTTGGGGCTCTCGTCTTTAACATAAAGACTTCTCAAGCCCAGCTTTTGTCGCAAGTTTTCCGGTTGGTAGACCGGAGTATTGCCTACGCGATGCAGGGGGCTTGCCTGAAAGCCGGGGTCCGGAACCGCTAAAAGCGGAGCATAGCGCCATAAGGAGCTTTCTCTGCTTTCAAGAATGCTCTTTTGGTCGACTTCTGTCGGGTCTTCTTCCCAGGAAAAATGGCTGTCCAAATTGCCGGAGCAAACGGGACAGGTGTAGGTAACTTGATTGGGCTGAAACTTTCGCCCACAATGTGAACATTCAAAATAGCTTATTGGCATATCAAATTGGCAGGCTCACTTTATTGATTTTTTGTCTCTGTTTCAAAAATTAAAAATCAGAGCGTAGTTCCCCTGCTCTAAATCTATATGACAGGGGAACTATATTTTACTTGATTCTAATCTTTTAGGGCAAAATCCAAGTACCGGTTTCGCCAGCCAAGGCTTTGGAGATTGACTCGGGGTTGGTAATCAGGGCTTTTTTGCCGCCTTTTTCCATATATTTCAAAATTGCTTGAATTTTGGGTAACATGGAGCCTTTGGCAAAATGACCGGCTTCGATATATTCCTGTGCTTCGGCAACTGTTAATTGATCAAGCCATTTCTCTTCGGGAGTGTTAAAGTTGAGGGCAACTTTTTCGACCGCAGTTGAAATCAGGAAAAGGTCAGCGTCAATCATGCTGGCGAGGATAGCAGAACCGAAATCTTTATCGATAACCGCCTCAACGCCGGTTAGGTCACCATCTTCTTTTTCCATAACCGGAATGCCGCCGCCGCCAACTGCGATAACAACAAAATTGTTATCAATCAAACTGCGAATTGCGTTCGCTTCAACGATGGTTTGGGGAATGGGAGAAGCCACAACCCGACGCCAACCGCGACCGGCATCTTCGACAACAACCCAGCCTTCTTTGGCTTTCTTTTCCATCGCAAGCGCTTCATCCATAAAGGAACCAATCGGCTTGGTGGGGTTTTGGAATGCAGGGTCATTAGCATCGACGATGGTTTGAGTGATAACCGTTGCTGCCAATTTTTCGATACCGCGTTCTTTGAATTCGTTGTAGAGTGCTTGTTGGAACATGTAACCGATGGCACCCTGGGTGTCAGCGCCACAATAATCCAAAGGAACCTCGTGGAGTTCACAGGCAGCGAGTTCAGAGCGGCGTAAAATAAAACCGACCTGTGGTCCATTACCGTGGGTAACCACCACGTCCCAACCGTCGATGATCATATCGGCGATATGTTTCATCGTCTTCACCGCAGCTTCGAATTGATCGGGGATGGTCTGATGATGTTTATCTATAATCAGAGCGTTACCTCCAACAGCGACAACGGCTAAACCTTTTTTTTGCATTGAATATTCTCCTTGTTACCCAATTCTGGGTTAATTTATATTTCTATCAGGCGTTTGCTTGCCGCATTGTGTTTGCGAACATGTTCCTGAATATCAAACTTGGTAAATTGAGCTTCGCGAACGATGACAACACCGCCGACAACTGTCCAATCAGCTTTCATCGGTGCACAGAAAACGACCGCAGCCACCGGGTCTTGCAAAGCTCCGGCATAATCGAGCTTGTTCAAATTGATGGCGAAGAAGTCTGCGCATTTTCCAACTTCAAGACTGCCGATATCTGTCCGACCAAGGACTGAAGCACCGCCACGTGTGGCAATGGAAAGCGCTTGTCGGGCTGTCATCAGGGGAGGCGCATCCGGAGCAGAGCGAGAAGCACCTTTGATGCCGCTGTTTAATCGGGCGAGCAACATTGCCTGGCGAACTTCGTTGAGCATGTGGGAGCTGTCATTACTGGCAGAACCGTCGACGCCCAAACCGAGCTTAATTCCCCTTGCCAGCATATTCATGGCAGGGGCAATTCCGGAAGCCAAACGCATATTTGAAGAAGGACAATGGGCAACGCCACAACCGTGATGGGCATAGAGATCCATTTCGTCATCGTTGACCCAAACACTGTGGGCAAACCAAACGTCTTCACCAATCCAATCGACTTCTTGCATGTAGGCGACTGGTTTGTGTCCAAATTTTTCGAGGCAGAAATCGTCTTCATCTTCGGTTTCGGCTAAATGAGTGTGGAGATGGACGTTATATTTACGAGCCAAAACAGCAGAATCGCGCATCAGCTGACCGGTAACGCTAAAAGGTGAGCAAGGTGCCAAAACGATTTGCAACTTCGAGCCAAAACTGGGGTCGTGATAACGTTGAATCAGGCGTTCGCTGTCTTTGAGGATGTTTTCCTCACTGTCGGTAACGCTGTCGGGGGGTAAACCGCCCTGAGATTCGCCGAGGCTCATCGAACCACGGGAAGCGTGCAAGCGCATTCCGGTTGTGGCTGCGCCATTGATTTCGTCATCGAGCTTGCTGCCGTTGGGGAAGAGGTAGAGGTGATCAGAGGCAGTTGTACAACCGCTCATCGCCAGCTCAGCCAAAGCAGTTTGGGTGCTGATGAAGATATCTTCCGGGTTCATCCGTGCCCAAATTGGATAAAGATATTTGAGCCAGTTGAAGAGGTTTGCATCTTGGGCACCGGAAAGAGCGCGGGTCAACGTTTGGTAGAAATGGTGATGGGTGTTGACCAATCCCGGTAAGACGATATGATCTTGTAAGTCTAAAATCTCATCGGCTTCCTGGGGCATTTCTGACAGCGGGCCAATTTGTTCAATCAAGCCGTCGCGGACAAAGATGGCGGCATCTTTAAGTTCGCGGTCTTGCTTGTCCATTGTAACAATGATTGTGGCATTTTTTACCAAAAGTGTTGACATTAGCTACTCCTTCGATTTTTAGTTTAAGCTTCGTCTGCCAATTCAGCAGCGCGAAGTGTGTTTCTAAGTAAGATGGCGATTGTCATGGGACCAACCCCACCCGGAACGGGCGTGATTGCAGCTGCGACTTCGCTGACTTCGTCAAAGGCGACATCGCCAACCAGACGATAACCGCGTTTGGCAGTCGGGTCGTCAACCTGATTGATGCCGACATCGATCACAATTGCACCGTCTTTGACCCAGTCTTTTTTAACAAATTCAGGCTGTCCGATGGCAACCAGTAAAATATCAGCCTGGCGGCAAATCTCCGCTAAGTTTTTGGTGTGGGAATGGGCAACGGTAACCGTGGCATTCGCCTTGAGCATGAGCAGTGCCAGCGGCATTCCGACAATGTTGGAGCGCCCTAAAACCACTGCATTGGCACCGGCCAGTTTTGCCCCCGCTTTTTCGAGCAAAACCATACAACCGGTAGGCGTGCAAGGGGTAAACATGGGTTCGCGGCCTTTTTGGGCTAAGCGGCCGATGTTGACCGGATGAAAGCCATCCACATCTTTGGCAAGGTCGATACTGGCGAGAATTTTTTCTTCATCCAAATGTTTTGGCAGGGGTAATTGGACCAAAATTCCGTTGATAGCAGGGTTTTGATTTAACTCGCGAACCAAACTTTCCACTTCTTCTTGCGTGGCATCTGCCGGTAATTTATTCGGAAAGGAAACAATCCCAACTTCGGCACAAGCTTTGTGTTTATTACGCACATAAACTTGAGAAGCTGGGTTTTCTCCAACTAAAACTGTTGCTAAACCGGGCTTTGATTTTCCCGCTAAAAGTCGCTGATCAATTGCGACTTGGATTTCGCCGCGAATTTCTGCGGCTATTGCTTTTCCATCGATTATTTTTGCTGTCATATTCTTTGACTCCGTTCAAAATTATACCGTAAGTAAGGTTATAATTTAAATATGTCAGCATACAAACCAGCTTTTGTCATTGGAATTGCCGGAGCTTCCGGTTCTGGAAAAACAACGCTTTCAGCCAAGATTTTGCAAGAAATCGGCGCGGAAAACATCGCCATTTTGCCACATGATGCTTATTATCGCAATCAGACCGAAAAATCTCTTGAAGAGCGTTTGAAGGTTAATTATGACCATCCGGCTTCGTTGGAAACTGAGTTGATGATCGAGCATCTTCGGGAATTGAAAGCAGGCAACGCAGTCGAGATACCGGTTTATGATTTTGTGAATCATACCCGGGCAGCCGAAAGGAAATTGATTGAACCCAAGCGCCTGATTTTAGTTGAGGGCATTTTGATTTTTGCCGAACGAAAATTGCGCCAGCATTTTGACATGAAGCTTTTTGTCGATACTGATCAGGATATCTGTTTTATTCGCCGTTTGCAGAGAGATATTGTGGAACGCGGCAGAACCATGGATTCGGTGGTGAATCAATATTTGGAAATGGTTCGACCGGCTTTTTTGGAATTTGTTGAACCGACCAAACGCTATGCCGATGTGATTATTCCGGAAGGCGGCTTGAACACGGTTGCTTCTGAAATGGTTGTAGCAAGATTGAAGAGTTTGTTGAATTAAGATGACGAACTGGATTGAAGCCGCAAAAAGCGATTTTGGAATCGACCTCTCTTCCAAACAATTAGCACAATTCCAAACCTACTTGGATGAACTTTTGGAATGGAACCAAAAATTCAACCTGACGGCAATCCGCGAGCAGGAAGGGATTGAAATCAAGCATTTTCTCGATTCCTTGAGCGTGGTTCAGGCTTTACCGAAGGGGAGCAAGCCAAATGCGATGATTGACATCGGTACCGGGGCTGGTTTTCCGGGCATTCCGCTGAAAATCCTTTATCCTGAGGCGAAATTAACTTTAGTTGAATCGATTAAGAAGAAAGCCGGATTTTGTGAGCAGCTCGCTGAAAAATTGGAGTTGAGCGATGTTATCGTCAGCACAGCCAGAGCAGAATAAATCGGACAGGATAAGCTTCATCGTGCACAATATGACTTGGTTTTAGCGCGGGCGGTTGCTAAAATGCCGATTTTGGTTGAATTCCTTTTGCCCCTTGCCACGCTTGGTGGCTTGGTTGTCATGCAAAAAGGCTCCAGTGCAAAGGAAGAAGCCGAAGAAAGCAAGAATGCAATTCGCTTGATGGGTGGGAAAATGGTGGATTTGTTCCAAGTACAGCTACCGGGTCTTGAAGATGAACGCTTTATGGTCGTGCTCGAAAAAATCAAAGCAACACCCAGCGAATTCCCCCGAAGGGTGGGGATTCCGGCAAAATCACCGATTAAGAATTAGCAACCTTCGAGATAGACCTCAGTCAGCTTGTTCCACTCCGGAATAGTCAAAGTTTCTGCGCGCCTTTGGGGATCGATTTGGGCTTTTGCTAAGATTTCCTCTGTCTGAAGCGCAGTGATACCCAAACCTCCTGAGAGCGAGTTGCGCAAGGTTTTTCGTTTTTGGCTGAATCCGGCATGGGCAATTTTGAAAAATACCTTTTCATTTGCCAAAGGAATGAGCGGTTCGGGGTAAAGTTCAATTTTCAAAACCGCCGAATCAACATCCGGCGCCGGTAAAAAACTTCCGGCCGGAATTACACCAGCCATGCTGACCTGACCAAAGACCTGCACGGAGAGTGAAAGCAGGCTCATTTTGCCGTCGCGGGCTATAACACGCTCGGCAACCTCTTTTTGAACGGTCAAAACGACCCGTTTGGGGCGATTGGCGGCTTCCATCAAATGGCGGATGATTGCGGACGAGATGTAATAGGGAATATTGGCGACAACCACATAGTCCTTGCCTTGCATCAGTTCATCCGGGTTTTTCTCTAAAATATCGCCTTCAATGATTTGAACGTTTTCAAAATTGGTCAGCGCTTCTCGTAAAGGCGGGAGAATCGCTTTATCAATTTCGACCGCAACGACCTTCCGGACGGATTGTGCCAGGAGGCAGGTCAGGCTGCCCAAACCGGCACCAATTTCGAGAACTTCGTCTTCAGACTGCAATTGCGCGGCATCAATCACTTTATTGAGTCCCGCTGCTTCAACCAGAAAATTCTGACCGAGCGATTTTTTCGGCTTGATGCCATATTTTTTCATTAAAGGGAAAATGTTGAGTTGTTTCGTCATGGAAGCACCGTCGGATACCAAGCAGGAATGGGGGAGAGGAAATACATCGTCGTCCAGCTGTGCCAGCCGACGTAATCTTCATCGCTATAACCGAGGTCAATCCAGGGCGTGCCGGGGATTCCGCCACCCGAGTCGCCAATTCTGCCATAGCCATAACCGCGAACATAAACCGACTGACCAACCATGGAGGGGTACCATGAGGCGGAGACAGCAATTGTGCCATAGGCAAGCGGCATGCCGGAACGCGTCTGGGGATTAGGGCCAAAAGTGGAAGGATGGTAAGAAGTGGCATAAACGCTTACCTTGCGCCAGTATTGGAGCTCTTCGCCATCTACGGTTTCGGTTAGGAGAACCGCTTTTGTGCCCCGACCCATCACGCCGTCCTGAGGCTCACTGGCTTTCCAAGCCGGTTCAGACTGGCTGCTAAGCAAGGCCCCGTCTTGAAGGCGTTCAACCGTTCGGGCAACTTCGATTCCCGCTTGGGCAGGGATGATGACAGCGGTCGTGTCGAGCTGAGTATTTGGGTCGTCTTGATAGGTATAAGAGACGGCGGTCTCGTCGATACTTAAAATCAGACGTTCCTCAATATTGTGGAGGCTGATTTTGCCGTTTTCGGGAAGGGGCTTATCTTCTGCAGGTTGGGTGAAATCAAGACCCTGTGGGCTGACGGCCAAATCTGCTAGGACTTCCGCCAGGTTTTCGCCCCCGCTGAAATCACAAAATTCGCTTCCGCTGACTGTAAGGCAAAACTGTTTGACATCGCTAACTTCAAGCCGATTTTCTTGCTCAAGCATCTGGCTTAGCGGCGGGTTAAATTTGGCTTTTTCATGGAAACTGAGTTTTGCTTCGTTCAGGGCTTCTTCAAAAGTGTTAGTTTGAGTAAAAATGGAGCTTTGAGCATGCCCATCGAGGAAAATATCAATTTGTTTGGCGGGAAGATATTCAAGCGCGATTTCCTCTCCGGCGTTTAACTTGAAGTCTGCTTCAACAACTTTTCCATTCAGCTTGATAATATCTTTGGGGAAGAGCCTGATGCCAGCTTCTTTAAGGATATCGGCAGGATAAAGGGCAGCGCTAAGAATTTCGCTTGATTCCCGAGCGTTCTCAGGAAAGCTGAGTTGAACCGGACGTGCGCTTGTTAGATAAATTTTTTCAGGAAGACTGAAGCGGAATTTATCAGGATCGAGCGAGAGATTATCCTCTTTTTGCAGCTCGATCCCGGCGAATTTAACCAGATCGCGTGGAAAGAAGGCGATTACTCGCATTTTGTACGTTTCGCCATCGACAATTAACTGATAAGACTTAATTTGAGACCAAAAAAGCAGACTCAAGCCAGCCAAAATGACGAGCGTTACCAGCGGGATTTGAAGATAGCCTGGTGTCTTCCGCAGCAAAGAATTCATTTTTGGAGTATATCACAATCGGGGAGCGGGTAGCAGGGAGCCGGGAGCGGCGGGCAGGAAACAGGAAATCAGGAAACGGGTAAGAGGGAGGGGTGTGAATTGTAGGGCGCGCTTGAAGATGTTTAAGCCTTAAGGAATTTTATGCGGTATCCCATCTTCAATCCGGACTAATTTTTGTGTAGGGCGCGCTTGAAGATGTTTGAGTCTAATGATTTTTATGCGCAATCCCATCTTCAAACCGCCGTTGTGAGCCTACAGAAATGAGAATGCTTATGCGAAACAGGAACACAGGCGGACATCGTACCCGAACGTATTGAGACAGGCGGATTGAAGGCGCGCGAAGTTTCCGAAATTCAGCTTTCCTTGCGCCTTCAATCTCGCCCTACGGTTGTAATGTCAATGTTTTCCACAATGAAATAATAAAAAATCAAGCTCGTTTTGTCATGATGAGCTTTTGCAAAATTCGCAAGAGCGCTTCACGCCAATTTTCTTCCCCGGCTTCCTTAATATTGACCCAATAGCCATTCTTTCCTGCTCTTGCCAGTCGGTCAACTTCGGGCAATTCGCGGCTTTTTAGGCCGTTTGGCAGGGGCGGATAGCTGAGCAAAACCTGTCCATTAATCAGCGCGACTGATTCCAAACCGACCGCTTCGGCTGCCAGTTTAACCTGCATTTGGAAAAACAAATCTTTTACCCCTTCGGGCAATTCGCCAAAGCGGTCTGAAAATTCAATCTCCGTTTGAGCGATTTCTTCATTACTGCGCAGGTTTGAAATCCGGCGGTAAAGTTTTAGACGCAGGTCTTCATCGGGCACATAAGAGGAAGGAATCTCACTATTGAGCGGCAAATCGACATTCACATTTAAGCTGACAACCTGAGCCAGGGGCGATTGGCTCGTGTCCAAAGTTTTGAAACCGGTATCCTCGCGCAAAGCTTGAACTGCCTGAGAAAGCAGTTTGGTGTACATCTGAAAACCTACCGCAGCGATATAACCCGATTGTCGCGTGCCGAGCAAATCTCCGGCACCACGCATTTCAAGATCGCGCATGGCAATCGAATAACCGGCACCTAATGAAGTGTTGTCTGCCAAAACTTCGAGGCGTTCTTCACCTTCCGCTGTAGGGGCACGGCGTTTATCCTGAAAGAGATAGGCATAAGCGCGTTGGGCACCCCGACCAACCCGACCGCGCAATTGATAGAGTTGAGACAAGCCGAAAGTATCCGCCCGGTCAACAATCAGCGTGTTGGCGTTGGGAATATCCAGCCCGGATTCGATAATTGTTGTTGAAAGCAGAACATCAATCTGCCCGGAAGTGAATTGATGCATTACTTCCGCCAGTTCTTGTTCGGGCAAGCGACCATGCCCAATTCCAATTCGGGCTTCGGGAACCAGATGTTGGAGATGGTTATACATGGCGGCAATGGAATGAATGCGGTTATGCACAAAGAAGACTTGCCCGCCACGGTCCAACTCGCGAATGATGGCTTCCCGGACTAACTTGCTTGAGTAGGGGCCGATATGGGTAACCACAGGCAGGCGTTCTTCAGGCGGACTGTTGATTGTGGAGATATCGCGAACACCGCTCAATGCCATATAGAGCGTTCTGGGGATAGGCGTAGCAGTCATGGTCAAAACGTCGACTTCCTCGCGCATTTTTTTGAGGTGTTCCTTGTGGCTCACCCCGAAGCGCTGTTCTTCGTCAATAATTAGCAAACCAAGATCGGCAAATTGGACGTCTTGTGAAACCAAGCGGTGTGTGCCGATCACGATATCAATTTTTTTAGCCGCCAAATCTTTAATGATTTTATCTTGCTCTTTGGGGCTGCGAAAACGAGAAAGCATTTCAACCCGAACCGGGAAAACAGAAAGTCGTTCGCGAAAAGTGTCATAATGTTGTTGAGCCAAAACGGTCGTCGGAACCAAAACAGCAACCTGCTTGCCGTCACCAACCGCCTTAAAAGCAGCCCGGAGGGCGACTTCGGTTTTGCCATAACCAACGTCACCGCATAAAAGGCGGTCCATCGGGCGTTGCGATTCCATATCGGCTTTGATTTGTTGGATTGCCAGAAGCTGGTCGGGCGTTTCGATATAAGGGAAAGAGGCTTCCAACTCGCCTTGCCAATCGTTGTCGGGCTTGAAGGCATAACCTTTCGCCATTTGCCTTTTGGCATAAAGTTCCAGTAAGTCTGCGGCAACTTCAACTACGGCACGGCGCACTTTGCTTTTGGTCTGAACCCAGTCTGCTCCGCCCAAACCGTTCAGGCTCGGGTTAGAAGCGTCCGGTCCGATATAGCGCGAGATGCGGTCTGCCTGGTGAATCGGGACGTAGAGCACGTCATTATTCTTGTATTGAATAGCTAAATATTCGCGCTGGTTTCCATCGATGTTCGGTTTGTGCAAGCCGATAAATTGACCGATGCCATGGTCGACATGGACAACGTAATCGCCGGGTTTGAGATCGGCAAAAATTGCTTCGGGTGCTTCTGTGCTCATCGGAGGACGACGACGCGGTTGCGGTCGGCTCCAACCAAAGATTTCGCTGTCAGTTAAAAGGTGATGTCGACGGTTTTGATTGAGTTCTAATATCCATCCGCCGGAAAGCGAGCCTTCGATGAAGCTGTTTTTAGCAACTTCTTGGTCGGGATGGCTTTCTTTCCAGAGTTGTTCAAGGCGGGCAGCCTGACGCGAAACAACCGTCCAGGGCTGATTTTGACCGCTCAGCTGGTCAATTTCGCGTTGGAAGTCTTTTAGTCGTCCGGCAAAACGCGGACCGGGGTCAAAGAGGGCGGAAAGCGCAGAACCACCACCATCGTTGCTGTGACCCATCTCAATCATTTGACTGTTTCCGGCACTGTCGAGCAATTCTGACCAGGTGAGGTAGGGCAGTTTCGGATTGGCAGCTGGATCGCTTTTCTTAATTTCTGCAAGGCGGGCAATGGCTTCTTCTTCGATGTCGTTTGCAGCAGCGGCGATGAATTCTTCACCGTCCAAAAGCAGCAGCGCATCCTCTGGAAGGTAATCAATTAAGCTTGAAGGAAAGCTGTAAATTTCGGGAATATCTTTTTCGCTGATTTTATAGGGCAATTCGCCGTCTTGCATTGCCATAATCGGCAAAACTTCCGAAGCGGGGAAGATCAAGGTTTCTTCCAGCTTTTCTTCCGAACGTTGTGTGCCGGGGTCAAAAAGACGAATGGAATCAATTTCATCACCGAAGAAATCCAGCCTGACCGGGCGGTTTTCAGAAGGCGACCAGAGGTCTAAGATGCCACCACGCCGTGAGAATTGTCCGGGTGAAACGACGATATTGCTATATTCATAACCGATGCCGACCAGATGCGTTGCCAGCTTTTGAAAATCACGGCTTTCACCGCTTTTGATTCTCAAGGTGTTTTTAATGAAGTTGCGACGCGGAACCGTTCGGGTCATCAAAGCGCGGATAGGAGCTACGATCACCATCGGCTGTTTTACTTTTGTCACCCCGGGAATGAGCGCACTGCCCAATTCGGTCAGAACGCGCAAACGGTCAAGGCGAGTGGTCTGTGACCAGGGAAGGTCTTCATAAAAAAGCGGATTGGGTTCGGGAAAATAATAGTTGACTTCCTGCGGCAGCCAAAAATTGAGTTCGTCCGAGAGCGAAAGTGCCCGGTCGGAACGGTTGGTTAGCAAGAGAATTGGGCTTTGCAGGTCTTCGTGTAAAGCTGTCAGCAAGGCTAAACGGGCAGCGCGAGGCAAACCCAGCCCCTTGCGGGATTGTACGGTGAATTCCTTCGCCTCGATTTTTTCAAGCAGATCGCGATAAGGCCGAAGGCTCCGGATAATTTCAGTCAGCTGATTTTCAGGCAACTTCGCCATTATATTTATTCATTGCCGCAACCAAGCCTTCCTTGACGAAGGTTTCGACGGCTTCCTGAGCATGGTTAATGACCATTTTTTTAAGTTCTTCCTCGTTCGGGAGGAATTTCTTGAGGACGTAATCTTTGGGATCCATCTGACCCGGAGGGCGGCTGATACCAAGGCGCATACGAGGGAATTCTGTTGTTCCGAGCATTTGGCTGATGGATTCGATGCCGCGCTGTCCGGCGCTGTGTCCGGATGGGCGAACGCGCAAAGTGCCAAGCGGTAAATCGAGGTCGTCATGGATGACCAGCATATTTTCGACAGGGCATTTGAAAAATTTGAGCAAAGGGGACACTGCCCGACCGCTTTCGTTCATATAGGTGAGCGGTTTGGCGAGAATAACTTTTTGACCGTTGAATTTTCCTTCGGCAATAATTGCTTTGAACTTGATTTTTTTGAGCGGAAGCGACCAACGCTCGGCAAGAGCGTTTAAAACCATGAAGCCGAAATTATGCCGGGTTTCGCGGTATTCTGCGCCCGGATTCCCCAGCCCGACAATCATAAAAGGAGCATTCTCTTCGCTTTTGTTGAAAAACATATCATCCTCGCAATCTTTTATTTTAACATAGAAGGGCGGGAAAAAAGGAAACCATGTACGGACAAGCCTTGTGTTTGTCCGCCAACTATTTGATCAAATAAGTATTCGCGAACGGAGAGGCTGGAAACCTTGTACGGCAGCCCCTCTATAATACCCCGCCAGCGCAATTGATTAAAAGAGCCTTGCCGGAGATATTAATGTCAATCTGTACGGACAGTGCCTCTATAGCACCCGATGCAGAGCGAGTGGTGTGTGTCTGTCCGCTTGCGTAATTGATCGGATATGCTTTCCTGCCTGGAGTAGCCTTTGCCTGCCAGCGTTTTGATTGGATGAGCGCTCTCGGACGGAGTCGAGCCCCGTCCGTACGGATTATTATTCTGATGGGAGTTTTATTGGTTTTTCCCCGTTAGCTATTTTCTGTTTCCTATTTCCTGTTTTCCTGTTTCCCGTTTCCTCTTGGCTCTATTCCCTTGGCGCTTAGCTATTTCTTTCTCAGCGCCCTGATCAGAGGGGTGGTAGAACTGGCGGCCTTCCAAGCCATCGGGGAGGTATTGTTGTTCAACCCAATGCCCTTCAAAATTATGCGGATATTGATAGCCTTCGCCATGACCAAAGCTCTGACCATCGCGGTTGGCATCCATCAGATGAATCGGCACGCCACCGGCACCGTTTTTGCGGATTTCTTCCTGCACTTCCCAAAAAGCACCGACCGAATTCGATTTCGGGGCGGTTGCCAGATAGATGGTTGCCTCGGCAATCGGATACCAACCTTCGGGCATGCCGATATATTCAAAATTTTGGGCAGCGGCATTGACCACAACCATCGCGTTCGGGTCTGCCAAGCCGATATCCTCACTTGCCAAGACAATTAACCGCCGCAAAACAAAACGAGGATCTTCACCAGCCATCAGCATTTTGGTCATCCAATACAGTGCGGCATCCGGATCGCTCCCTCTTACCGATTTGATAAAAGCAGAAATTGTGTCATAGTGTTGATCATCGGTTTTGTCATACAAAACTGCCCGGCGTTGGATTGATTCCTGAGCGACTTCGAGAGTAATATGGATGACGCCATTCTCGGCTGGGGTGGTCTCGACCGCTAATTCCAAGGCATTGAGCGCGTTTCGGGCATCTCCGCCGGAGATTTCCGCCAAATGGCGAAGGGCGTCTTCGTCTGCTTTTACCGTCCGCAGTCCAAAACCACTCAGTTCGTCCTTGATTGCCCGAGTCAGGAGCTGATAAATATTTTCAGGACTGAGCGGTTTCAGTTCAAAAATGCGAGAACGACTGACCAAAGCCTGGATGACATCAAAGTAAGGGTTTTGAGTTGTGGCACCAATCAGGGTGACCAAACCGTTTTCAACCTGGGGCAAGAGGGCATCTTGTTGGGCTTTGTTCCAGCGGTGTATTTCGTCGATAAACAAAATTGTGCGCAGCTGTTCGTATTTTCTTCTTTCGGTGGCTTCTTTAATCACTTCGCGTAAATCGGCAACTCCAGCCAAGACCGCACTCAAGGAGACAAAATGGGCATTGGTGCTGTTGGCAATTACTCTGGCGATCGTGGTTTTGCCGGTTCCCGGAGGACCATAAAGGATAATTGAGCTAAAGAGTCGATCGGCTTCAATCGCGCGACGCAAAAGGCTGCCTTTGCCGATGATGTGCTCTTGCCCGACAATATCATTCAAAGTTTGGGGGCGCATACGGGCAGCGAGGGGTGCCTGGGCGTTTAACTGCTCGTTGAGGGAGTGATCAAAGAGGTCCATTAATACCCTTGCTGTAGATTAATCAGATTATAGAGCTCTTCCTGATTAACGTAGCGTTTTAGGTTTTCGATAAAGAGGGTAATGACCTGATTCATCATGTTTGGCGAATAGCCAGCCAAATGGGGGGTGATGATGATTTTTGGATTGCTCCAAAGCGGGCTTTCAGCGGGCAGGGGCTCTTCCGAAAAGACATCCAGAGCGGCTCCGCCCAAGTGTCCGCTGTTGAGAGCGTTGAGCAAGGCGTTTTCATCAACCAGAGAACCACGCGAAATATTGACGAAATACGCCCCGGCTTTCATCGCGTTGAAGGTTTTTTCGGTGAAGATATGCGCGGTGTCTTTTGTGGCGGGCATGGCGACAACGACAAAATCACAATCTTTCAACATGCCTTCCAAACCCTCAATCGGATAAAGACGCTCGAAATAATCGCCATGAGGGTCGCCGAGACCTTTGGGAACATAGCCCTTATCTTCCGGATGCAAAATGTCGCGCTTGGTTGCCAAAACGGTTGCCCCATATTGATGAAGGTGACGGGCGATTTCGCGACCGATTGAGCCATAACCGACAATGCCAACCGTGCTGCCGCGCAATTCACGCGGTTGCAGGCTGACGAACTTGTCTTCAACCCAACGTTTTTCCTGTTGAGCTTTAATCATCGCCGGCATTTTGTGCCCGAGCATTAGCATCATCATGATTGCAAATTCACCCAACTGGCTGACCATCGCACCGCTGGCACTGGTCAGGCGGATATTTTTTTGTTGCAAGATTGGGTCATCCAAAAAAGTTTCTATACCGGCCCAGCTGCTTTGAATCCATCGCAAATCAGGCACTTTTTCAATTGGCGGTAAATAGCGACTGCCAATCAAGAGAACTTCGGCTTTGCGCCAAACTTCGTCAGGGATTCTTGAAGTGTCTTTATTACGGAAAACTTCGAGGTGAATTTGATTGCTCACACCTTTAATATTTTGGATTTGTTCATCTGTCAGGGAAATGGTGCTTAGAACCTGAATCGTTTTCTTAGCTTGCATATCTTACCTCTCGTTATTTGTTTTAGTCAGCCCTGTTTATCCAGGATTTGTGTTGATTTCTGCTTTTTCGTTTTGAAGGGGAAAATTCGACTTCGTTTTGATGGCTTCTTGGGTTTTGCCTCTGTTTGGACAACAAAAGTGCGAAAAGTAAAAGCAGCAGGATGCCAAGAATAAGCATCGGAGAAAGCGCTTCACCGGAAACCAAGGAATAGATCAACCATGCCGCTAATAGAATTGCCACAACCGTCAAAATTCTTCGAAAATTTCTCATATTTTTTACCTTAAAAATAAAACCAAGCTTTTAGCTTGGCTTTATTTTACTTTGAAAAGATTTGAAAATCTTAGGCGCGTTTAACCCTGGTTTGGGATTGTTCGTGCATGTAGAAAGGCAGGTAGTAGAGACCGCCACCATTCTTACCGGCAGAACCGGAACCTTTCCAGCCACCAAAGGGTTGGAATCCGGGCCAGGCACCGGTGGTGCTGCCCTGGGGGCGATTGGCATAGGTTGTACCGGCTTCGATGTTATCGAAGAACCATTCGGTTTCCTCATCGTTGCCATAGAAACCGGCTGTTAAACCGTAGTCGATATCGTTAGCGATTTGCATGGCTTCTTCAAGGCTCTTGATTGGGGCAACCATCAGAATGGGCAGGAACATTTCGGTTTTCCAGAGGTAATGATCCAAAGGAACGTCAACTGCAATGGTCGGAGCGCAGAAATAGCCTTTGTCCATATCGTTTTCCATCAATTGTTCGCCACCGGTCAGGATCTTGCCAGAAGCTTTCAGGTCAGCGGTAAATTTTGCGAAATCATCGTAAGAATTTTTATTGTTGACGGGACCAAAGAAGGTTTTTTGGAGCGTGGGGTCGCCGATTTGGAGTGCATTGGTTAGTTCGACAATCCGTTTGACGAAAGCGTCATAAACCGGTTCTTCAACAAAAACACGAGAATTGGCGGAACATTTTTGTCCTTGCAGACCGAAAGCCGCGCGAACAACGCCGATTGCAGCATCTTCGATGTCAGCATTTTTTGAGATGATCGTGGGGTTTTTACCGCCCATTTCCAAGATTACCGGGTGGGGATAAGCGCGATTGGCAAATTTGCGATAAATTTCCATGCCAACTTCCTTCGAACCGGTAAAAGTTACACCTTTAACGTCCAGGTTGTTGGTCAGTGCATCGCCAACGGTGGCACCGGGTCCGGTAACCATGTTGATTACACCGGTCGGCAGACCGGCTTCTTTGGCACATTCGACCATCAAAGCATCGCCCCAGGATGTGTTGGTGGCGGGTTTGAAAACAACCGTATTACCGGCAACCAAGGCATTTCCGATTGGTCCGGCGGCTAAGGCGGTGGGGAAGTTGAAAGGTGAGATTACCAGCCAAACGCCATAAGGTTTCAGGACAGATGTGTTTTTGGAGACAAAACCTTCGATTGGGTCATCGCCCATTTGTTTTGTAAAGCCCTTGTTTGCTTCCATCAATTCGACGCCATAAAGAATCAAATCGGCAGCTTCCTGAACTTCTCCAAGTGCTTCCATGCGATTCTTGCCGACTTCGAGAGAGACAGCGGCGCTGATTTCATAGAGTCGATCTTCAATGCGTTGGGCAAATTTGCGAACTAAATCGCAGCGCTCTTGCCAAGGAAGAGCTTTCCAAGCCGGGAAGGCTGCTTTTGCGGCAGCGACAGCGTCGTCGGCATCTTTGGCGGTGCCTTTTTGGATGGTTGCCAAATGCCAGGTCGTGTTGATGGGGGAATAAGCTTCGTGTTTTTCTTCAGCAAAGCGGTCTTCACCGTTGATAAACATCGGGTATTCCTTACCCGGTTGCGCTTTTACTTTTGCAAGCGCTTTCTCGTAATTGTCGTGCAATTCCTGTGGTGGGTTGTGCATGGTCCCGTAAGTGAGTTTAAATGCCATTGTGTCGTGCTTCCTCCTGTGTAAGCTTTTGGCTCTATTCTAACACATGGAACAAGGAAGGGGAAACTCTGGTCTCGTGATCGTAATCTGGCAATTCTGACTCATCTCCAAATTTCACCTTTCCACAGTGTATAATTTAACCATTATCGGAGAATCTATGCCAGCAAAATCTACAAAAAAAACCACGACTCGCACAAGCAATGCTTCTGCCTCTAAAGCAAGAAGCACGCAGAGCAAATCAACTGTAAATAAAAAAACCGGTTCATCAAAAGCTAAGCAAAAGCTCGAACCACGTTTGCCCGAAAAGATGTCCCCTGAACGCAAAGCTGATCTCGCCGGAATTATCCTCATCGGACTAAGCTTAGTTTCATTGTTGTTGACATTAACCCAAGCCGGCGAACTTGGCAGATCGTGGACCAATATGATGAATAAGGTCTTTGGTTGGGGTGCTTACATTCTGCCAATCATCTTAATTGCTTTAGGAATCTGGTTCATGCTCTATCGCAATAAAAATCTTCCGCAAGTTACTCCTCAAAGAATAATCGGAACGGTTTACCTCTTTGTTAACTTACTGCTTTGGTTTGAAGTTTTCAGTCCTCTCTTCCCGACAACGGCAGAAACCTCCGCCGGAGGCTTGATTGGCAACTTTATCTACGGTGAATTGGTGAACCTGCTCGGCAAAGCCGGAAGCCTGATTGTCTTAATCGCTTGGTTGCTGATTGCCCTTATCTTGCTCTTCGACCTCTCAATGGCGGATATAGTTACCTGGATCAGCGAAAAAGTTAAACAATTAAGAGCCAAATTGATCGAACGTAATCGTCAAAAGAGCCTTGAAAAAGCAGAACAAGCTTCCAAACCGGCAAGCGTTAGCGAAGAATTGCCGAAAAGGACCGAAGCAAAACCCAAAGCAGTCAAGCCTTTGGTTACTCAAAAAAAACAATCTCAGACCGAAATCGCCTCTGATGAGCAAGGTGAGCCGGTTTGGAACATTCCAGTACCAACTGAAGTACTCGACCCGGTCAAAGCTGCCCCAATCGACATGGAATCGGACGAAGACCGTGCCCGCGTTATCGAAGAAACACTGCGTTCCTTCAACGCTCGCGGAAAAGTGGTTGAAATCCGCCGCGGTCCTACCATTACAATGTTTGGTGTTGAGCCCGAATATGTCGAAAGCCGTTCCGGTAAAACCAAAGTACGCGTGAACAACATTACACGCTTGGCTGATGACCTCGCGATGGCTCTTAAAGCCTCACGCATTCGGATGCAGGCACCGGTCCCCGGGAAGGGTTATATCGGCGTTGAAGTTCCTAACCGAAAAACCGCCATGGTTTCAATGCTTGATATCGTGGAAAGCCCACAATTTATCAGCCATCCTTCTCCCTTAAAGTTTGCCCTGGGCAAAGATGTTACCGGCAAACCATTCACAGCCGATTTGGCTCAAATGCCCCATTTGTTAATAGCCGGAACCACCGGTTCGGGCAAATCGGTTTGTGTCAATACAATTTTGACCGGCTTCCTCTTGAATTTATCTCCCGATAAATTACGCTTGCTCTTGGTTGATCCAAAACGGGTTGAACTAAGCATCTATAACGGCATCCCTCACCTCTTGACTGATGTGATTGTTGATGTCGATAAAGTAACCGGGGCTTTGCAATGGATGCTACGCGAAATGGATTTGCGTTATCGCATGTTTGAAGCAGACGGAGCGCGAAATATTGATGAATATAACTATCACCGCAATAAAGCCGCTGAAAAAAACCTTCCTTTTATTGTTGTCGTGATTGACGAATTGGCAGATTTAATGATGCTGGCACCGAATGAGACTGAAACATCACTCGCTCGCCTGGCGCAATTGGCACGAGCAACCGGTATTCATTTGATAATTGCCACTCAAAGACCTTCCGTCAATGTCTTGACCGGTCTGATTAAAGCAAACTTCCCGGCTCGAATTGCTTTTGCGGTTGCTTCAAACACAGACAGCCGCGTTATTCTCGACCAACCCGGGGCAGAACGTTTGCTCAGCAAAGGCGATATGCTCTTCCAGGAACCAACCGCTCCGGCTCCGGTTCGGCTGCAAGGCACCTACATTTCCGAAGGAGAACTGGCGGCTGTTACCGATTTTTGGCGTTCGCAAAATTCACTCGAAGGTTCGCCTGAAAGACCTGATAAGGCTATCTTGAGTACCAGAAGTCATTTGCCAATGTCCAATTTGCCGGAGATGAGCCAAAAACCACTCTGGCAAGAGATGGAAAAAGATCCGAATGCCGACCCTATCGAAGAAGAAGCGATAAAGATTATCCGTAAAGAAGGGCGCGCTTCTGTTTCTATGTTGCAACAGAAAATGCGAATCGGTTATACGCGCTCATCCAGACTTATCGAGAAGTTGGAAGAAGACGGTATTATCGGTCCTCCGAATCCCCAAACCGGCACGCGTCAGGTGCTCGATTGGGGCGACTATCCTCCATTGAAGCAGGATTGACAGGATAACAGCAGGAATTAAAGACAAAAACCACCTCACTCGGTGGTTTTTATTTATACCCCAGGAGGGAATCGAACCCCCAATCCAGGCGTTAGGAGTGCCTTGCTCTATCCATTGAGCCACTGGGGCAGAATCCCGATTATACCATTTCTAAGGCAGATAATCGAAGGGATTGACCGGGTTATTCAAATGCCGAATTTCAAAATGAAGATGCGCTCCGGTGGAGTTACCGGTTGAACCGGCTAAACCAATCCCCTGACCTTGCATTACGTTTTCACCACAGCTGACATGAATTTTATCCAGATGCTCATAGAGCGTTGTATAGCCGTTGCCATGGTCAATCACCACAAAATTACCATAACCGCCATCCATCCAACCGGCATAGACAACCGTACCATTATCTGCAGCAAAAAGTTGCGATCCCATACCGGCACCGATATCGATGCCCGGATGTCCGGCGTGGTAATTGTTACCGGTTAAATAATGCACAGCGGAAGGCCAAATGAAAAAGCCGTTCCCTTGCACACCAACAAAATCGAGCAAACAAGCTCCGGGACCATTCCATCCGCTTACTAAACGCCCTTCAGCATCACGCGTAACCGCGGCATAACTGATTGGCACAAGTTCGCGGCGTCCTCCCGGAACCATAATCTGGGTGCCCGGCTCAATAACCGGGTTAGACAAATCTAAATTATTACCGACAAAAAGGAGAATATCCTGGATATTAGCCCCATAACGAGAAGCAACCGAGCTGATTGTATCTTTGCTGCGCCAGGTATGTAAAATGCCATCACTTGGCGGAATCGCAATCACCATATCGACTAAGAGATTATCCGATTTATCTTGCAAAACATCATAGTTCGCATAAAGAATCGAATCAATCTCAACATTATATTTTTCCGAAAGCGCCCAAATCGAGTCACCGGGAACCACTGTGTGATAAATTGTCTCAAGCCGGGCGTTAGCGTTCCCTTCGGTGAAGATGCTTTCTTTGCGGGTTAACTCTTCTTCCGTTGGATTCTGAGTAAAGGGAGGCAAATCAGCCGTATCTTCGACTTGCTCGTAATCAACCGTTTCGACCGCCGGTTTTTCATAAACCGCCATCGATTTCGCAATTGGCGGTTGCCACAAAAGAATGGTCAACAAGCCGAGGCTGATCATAATTGCGCTAACCCAACTGACGACTGTTATCACCAGCTCGCCGTTAGCTTTTTTGCTATCATCGATTTTAACGTCATTTTCGACGTTTTCTTTATTTTCAAGTTTCTCTTCGGACATAATTCATCCTCTGATACTTATATACTACATATCAGCCAGATTTTCCAGGAATTCAATGTTTGAACGAGTTTTTTCCATCCGTTGCAAAATTGCTTCGGTTGCCACAGCGGTATCCATTCCGGCACCTTGAGGCGGGTTCGCCACCATTTGGAGGTACATTCGGCGCATCAGCCAGACGCGTTGCAAAACCTCAGGAGGCAGCAAAAGGTCATCGCGCCGGGTTGAAGACTTTTCGATATCAATCGCCGGGAAAATTCGGCGTTCCTGCAAACGACGGGAGAGAATCATTTCCATATTGCCGGTTCCCTTAAATTCTTCATAGACCACATCATCCAAACGCGATCCGGTATCGACCAAAGCTGTTGCCACGATAGTCAGACTGCCACCGTCTTCCAAATTGCGGGCAGCCCCAAAAAATCGCTTGGGAGGATAGAGCGCCGAAGGATCCATACCACCGCTCAGTGTTCGACCTGATGGATTGACCACCATGTTATAAGCACGTGCTAAACGAGTGAGAGAATCCATCAAAATCACTACGTTCAAGCCGTTCTCGACCAAGCGTTTAGCGCGATCAAGAGAAACTTCTGCCATGCGAACATGCGATTGCACCGGTTCATCAAAGGTGCTGGCAATAACTTCCGCATCGACCGAGCGATCCATATCGGTTACTTCTTCCGGACGTTCACCAATCAGAGACATAATTTGACGAACTTCGGGATGATTGATACTGATTGCGTTGGCAATGTCTTTCAAAATACTCGTCTTACCGGCCTTTGGAGGCGAAACAATCATTGCCCGTTGTCCGGCGCCGATTGGAGCAACCAAATTAATCATTCTGGTGGAAAGATTCATCGGATTATGTTCCAGGTTGAGCAATTGATTAGGAAAAATTGGGGTTATAGATTCAAAACGCGGTCTTCTTCTTGCCTCATCCGGAGACAAACCATTGATAGTCTCAACTTTCAACAAGCCCTGATGACGTTCTGATTCGCGAGGCGGGCGAACATGCCCAATCACCAGGTCGCCTGAGCGCAAATCATAACGGCGCAATTGTGCCTGAGAAACGTAAACATCATCAGGACCGATTCGGTAGTTGCTGCGCAAAAAACCAATCCCTTCGTTCATGATTTCTAAAACACCGCCACTAACCTCGAGACCTTCAGCCTCAGCCAGATTTTGAGCAATTTTGACCACCAAAGCATCGCGTTTTAAACGTTTTACTTGTTCGATGTTTAGGTCAGTCGCTATTTTTTGTAATTGTTTGGTTGTCTTTTTTTCGAGTTCGAAAATTTCCATCTTATTAATCTCTTTCTACAAACATCTTAAATGAATATCCACCATTTAAATCAAACTTTCCGTTGGCATACCACAGTTGAGTGTGAATTAATTGCATTATTAAAACGAGAACAGCGTGAAAAAGGAATAACCCGAAGTGGTGCGAATATAGTCGCTAAATTCAAATTAATTATACTCTTTTTCCTCTACAGTGCAAGTCCTTTAACAAGTCAGGATAGAGCCGGATACAAGTAACAATCTCAGGACTCAAAATCCAAGGGAGCAAAAAACTATTTATACCAGCTGCTAACTGTCTGCTTCCGGATCGGGGAATTTCAGAATCAAGAGATAACAGAGGCTATTCAAACGATTTAAATATTGACGAATGTTTGCTGCATCAATCCCTAAGCTGTCGTAGCCCTCATTGACCACTCGTTCTGCCCGCCGGACTATCGACCGCGCCAAATCCAAAGTGCCTGTGGTCTGAGTATAACCGGGGAAGATGAACTTGCGAGGTAATTCAACCTGAGATTTTATCTCATCAAGCAAAGCTTCAAGCCGCTCAAATTCTTCCTCAAACAAGTCCGGGCTTTCCGGCAACTCCTTTTCCGTGCCGATTCGGGCAGTGAAACCCATCATTTTGGACAAGTCCTGCTGACAAATTGTCAGTTTGTCTTGCCAATAAGCATCCGGCAAAAAACCTTTCGCCAGGCTCAAAACAGCGCTGGCTTCGTCAATCGCGCCATTAACCTGGATGCGCAAATCGCTTTTGCTAATTCCGCTGGCACCGATTAAATCCGTATAGCCAACCGGATTTCTCAATTTTTTCTCACTCATCTGAAAACCTTTCACGCTTCATTGGCTATTCAACACCGGATAAAATATGCCATTCAGCCACATTGTTAAATCGATCAGCCGGATTATAGACCGGGCCAAATTTCAAGTCTTTGATGGAATCCTTCACAGCATAGTTATAAACCGGATAGAAAAGCGGCAGAGAGGGCAAATCTTCATCAAAAAGCACCTGAAAATTGCGGTAAAGCTTTTGACGCATTTCATAATCCGGAATTTGGCGAGCCTGTTCGAGATAGCTGCTGGCAGTGGTATTCGACCACTGAGCATAATTTTGTCCGCTTTCTATCTGGGACTCTGCCCAAAACTGGTAAGGATCCGGATCGGGTGTATCCGAAAGGTCAATCTCGATCAGTGCCATCTGATAATCACGATTTTGCAAAGCGGCGACCACCTCAGAATAAGCCTGAGCATTAACCGTGATTCCGATTCCAATCTTTTCCCAATTTTGCCGTAAAATTTCAGCCATCGCCAAATGTTTTTCATCGTTCGGCACGAGCAAGCTCAAATCAATGATGGCTCCCTCGCTCATAAAACGCCCGTCTTCAGTCTGTGTCAAACCAAGTGCGGCTAAAATCTGGCGGGCTCCTTCAGGGTCATAGCGATAAGCTGTCTGTTCGGAGTAAAAAGCCCAGTTGTCAGGCATTATCGGTCCCTGAGCCAGCACCGCTTGGCCGCCGAAAACCTCATCCACAATCAACTGTCGGTTCACTCCCGCCATTAAAGCCTTGCGGAAATCCACTTTTTGCAAAATGAGAGCTCCGTTATTGCGATTGTTCAGGAAAACAATGCTCAATTTTGGCTGTCGGCTGGAATAGAGGTTTAGACCTGTTTGATCCAATACTGTTTGCAAGTCCTCGTTCCGAACTTTCGAAAGCCCGTCGACCTCACCTTCCAAATAGGCATTCAAAGCACTGTTTTCATCAGGATAGTAGCGGAATTTCACCGTTTCAATATAAGCCTTGCCATTGAAATAATGTTCAAAAGGCAACAAATTTACAGCGGTAATCAGTCCGTCCTCCACTTCGAGCGAATCAAAGCGATAGGGTCCGGAACCGATTGGATTTAAATTAAAAGGATGGTCAACCAATTGATCAATCGTCAAATTTCCCAACAAATGCGAAGGCAAAACTTGAAAACTAAGGTAATCCATAAATGGCGCAAAGCCAACTGGTAATGAAAATTCAATTGCCGTATCCGAAAGCGGATTGATTGTAACCTGACGCCAAAATTCCCTCAAATCACTGGGGATGAGAGGGCTGTCACTTTGCAAAAGCGAGATGGTGTAGATAATATCCTGACTGTTGACGGGATTACCGTCATGCCAAACCGCATTCGGTCGCAAATTGACCGAATAGACCGCACCATCGGACGAAACGTTCCAACTTTCAGCCAAATCGCCCACCGGATAACCTTTGGCGTCAAAGCGAATCAAACTGCTAAAAATCAACCGGTCAATATCCCGGTCAACCTGATTAAAATGATCAAAAATCGGGTTCAGGCGCATAAAAGAGCCGACCAAAGCTTCCGTATAGCTTCCGCCACTAATCGCACTGGGCGTTTCGTTAACTTCGGATTGAGGAGCAGCCTGGGAGAAGAAAAGAACCACCCCAACCAGCAAGCCGGTGATTAGAACGATGAGAAGTTGCCAGCGAAATTTACGCATATATTATAAAGGCAACCCACGGATAGGGTGAGCTGCCTTTTTTCTCCATGGTGAATAGTTTTGGTTAAATTGTTTGGAGCTTAAACTTCCGGAATAACAACTTTAACCAAAGCCAAAATCAAAAACGTAGCACTCAGTGCAATGGTTACATAGAACATAACTTGATCGATACCACGTCGCTGGGTGTAAACACCTCCGGCGTCACCGCCGGCCAGACTACCAAGACCAATGCCTTTGCTTTGCAACAAAATGACAGCAATCAGGGCGATAGAAACAATAATTAGGGCAATGTTTAAAATCATTGAATACTCAACCTCCAAATTTAACAGCTTTATTATACCTTATAAAACGAATTATACGAGACTTTCAAACTCGCAAGCCGTTATTATAACCAATAATTCAAAAATAGGGAATTGACAAATGGGAGTTTCAACAATTCTCATTATGGAACTGCACTCATCAATAGTAAGATTATTATTGGGACCACATCAGATCCTAATTAAATTACAATATTAAGTATTATTAATATATTACAACGGTAGGGGCAGGTTCAAGACGCGAACGGTTTAAAATTGCTTAATTAGGAAAACCTGCCCTGTTGGAATCAGGGAAACAATATGCTTTTCAATGTGTATTCGCGCTTCTAGTAAGGGTGGCTCTGGCTGGGTTACGGATTATTGAGCATTCATGATTGGGAGCCACCCCTACCCGTGATATATATTTCACGATTTATTTCATATCTAGAATTACTGATGGGAGTTTACAGTTAAGCAGCTGAAAGAGCTTTGGAATATCAACTATTTCGCTCATTTCGAAAACGACCAGTTGGTTAGTGAGGCTAACCAACTGGTCTTAACATCTCAATCCAAAACTTTACGGGCGTCCTCCAGGACCGCCGCCGGGATTACCTCCACCGCCGCCGCCGGGGAAGCCTCCGCCGCCACCACCGCTGGGGTTTCTGCCGCCACCACCGCCTTCGCCTGCGGTCACTGCCGTCAACAAGCTGCCATTACTGTGAATTTCATAGCTCTCCCCGGCCACAATATCGGGTGAGGAGAAAACCAAATAGCGCAAGTCAGCATCAGGCGTGTAGCTCATCAAGGTTATGCCGTCTTTTTGCACAGTCAGTTCATTCCCAGCCGAAATCCCGGAACTCAAGAATAGATAACTCTGGCTCGCATTCGTCCCCGGAACCGCCCCAGTCCCCGTACCGCCATAAATCAAGGTAGCGCCACTAAATGTCACGGATCCGTCAGCATCAACCGCACCATTATCAGCCGAAGAATTGATAATCCCAATCATTTCACCGCCGGTAAAATCAATCGTTCCGTTAGAATCCAAACCATCGCCACCGGCCACAAAGCGGATTTTTCCACCGCTGATTGTAATACTAAAGTCACCTGCACCCCATCCCCATCCGTTGCTTGTCGCCGTGTCATCCTCACCGGCGGCATTGATGGCATCATCAGAAGCAAACAAGTCAAATTCTCCGCCCGAAATAATGATATGGCTTGCCTCAAGCGCTTCGTAAGACTGGCTGACCCTAAAGACACCATCTGAAATAGTCAATTCGCCCTCGGCATGAATGCCGTCATCGCCAGTCGCAATATCAAAAACGCCACCACTGATAGAAATATCTCCATCAGAATGGATGCCGTCGTCAGGGCTTTCAATCGAAAATGTCCCGTCGCTGATGGTGACCTGCGTTCCGGCTTTAATCGCTTTATACGAATCCGAATCGCTGTCTGATGAACTGAGTGAGGCAGTCCTGACAGTCAGGTTTCCACCATTAATTCGGACCGCGCTGTCCGCCTGGATTCCGTCTTGGGCGGCATTAATCGAAATCTCACCGGATTCAATCAAAACGAAGCCCAAACTGCTGTCTTCACTGTTGTTGGTCTGAATTCCGTCATTAGCGGCATTTAAGGTTAAGCGACCATCCAAAATCGTAACCGAATCGTTCCCGCGCAAAGCGTGATTAGCAGCATTAACCGTAATTTCTCCACTCTCAATCAGCAAATTTTCCTTACTGCCAATGCCGTTATTGAAACCGCCATTGACAAGCAAAGCGCCATTGCCGTTTATCGTCAGATCGTCTTTGCTAAACAGGGCGGCATTCGGCTCTTCTTCAACCGTATCGGCATATTGGAAATTCAAGCCGCCATCGGTCAGGCTGTTTTGCGTACCGTCTGCCAAAGTGATAATCAACTCCTCACTTTGCATGGCATAAAGCGGAGAACCGCTCAAACTGATGATTTCAGCCCCGTTCAAAACAAGCTGAATTGTGTCGTCTTTCGTCGCTTCAACCACAATCTGCCCGTCGCTCAATTTTCCCGAGAGAACATAAGTCCCGGCTTTGTTGATGTTGACGATGCTATCTTTGACGGTCGCACCGGAGCCCTCAACAACTATCTCGCTGTCGCTCAAACTAATCAAAGTGGCATCAGCACTCCAGGTGGTCTCACTTTGGCTCTCTATAGGATCTTCCGTTGTGCTTTCGGCTTGCGTGGTTTGATATTCTTCAAGCGTTTCAAGCGGGTAGCTTTCGGCACTGGAATTGGACGCAGGAAGCATGGCGGTTGAATCGTTTGTTGCCACTCCCGGCTCGTTTGCTTGTGTACATCCGACAAGCAAAACGGTAATCAATAAAAGACTCATGAAGAGTACTGGTATTTTCTTTTTCATCATTAACCTCTCAAAATTCATCAGAAGGTGCATCGAGCACCAAATTTATATTCAAATTGCCATTACGACTGCGAATTTCATCCAAAAACGCCTTTTCGCTGACATCATTTTTCATCGTAACCGAATAGCTCAGCTCAAACAAGCTGCCTAAACTCATTGTACGAACTTTTCTAAGTGTAGAGCTTTGGGTATATTCTGCCAAAATATCGTCGAAGCTATGCTCATAATTCAAGTCTTCGGGGATAGTAATTTTCAGCGTTTTTACCTGCCCTTTGCTTTGTCCAAATTTGGTAAGTTCCAGCAAGAGCATAATGGCACACAAAATCAAAGCCACCACAACGGCATATGCCACGAAACCCATTCCTGTCGCCAAACCAACAGCCATACAGAGCAAAACATAGGTAATGTCTTTTGGATTGCCGGGAGCGCTACGAAAACGAATAATCGAGAAAGCACCCGCCAAACTAAAAGCCCGCGCTACGTTGTTGCCAACCAGCAAGATAATCACGCTGATTACCACCGGCAAAATAACCAATGTCAGGGCAAAGCTTTCACTGGGCTGGCGATTTTTTTGGGTCTTAATGTAAACCAGACTAATCGCCAAACCGAGCACAAAAGAAACGCCCAAGGCAATCAACATTCCCGGCAAACTCACGCCGGTTTCAGCATCTGCAGTAGTAAAAATCGAATCAAACATTTTCATACCTTTCTAAATTGCCATCGATGCAAACTCATAAAAAGCAAGATCCTGGTCTTTGAATTTGAAAAGGGCATTTGCCGGATGCTCATTTTTTAGATATTCCTTATATTCGGCACCATATTTTGAATAACTGGTCGGATAAATCTTATTTTGCGAAAGCAAATCTACCAGCCAGAGCGGGTAACTCTTTCCGACTTTTATTTCCATCACAATTTGTCCATCTTTGAGGAGCTTCGTGCCAAAATCGCCGGCTTCAAAGGCAACAGCCTTACGGCGCGAACGAATCTCAAGGTCAAAGGATATGCGAAGATCATTATCATCCTTGCCGAAATACGCCACCCGGTCGTAGGCTAAATAGAGCTTTGGTTTTAAGGGATGATATTGCAAAACAAAAGCAATTTCTTTCAAAACCTGTCGGTTTTGGTTCGGCTTTTCTTCAGGCAAAATCCCGCTTTCCAAAAAATCGTAGGCATCTTTCAAAACCAACGCGCTTCGCCGCTTATTGACCAAGCCGCTGACCTTTTTCTTTATTTCTACGAAAACCTCATCCTCAAGCGAGGGTTTGCCATAAGACCTGACCCGCAATTTTTCTTTATAGAACGGCTTGGACAAGGAATGGCGAATCAGCTGATCATCTTCGGTGTCGTAATAGAGGTTTCGAATTGTGTAACTTTTACCATTTCGGTTATGCGCATCTAAAATCATTCTTTCGCCAAAACTATTGGTTAGTTTGGAAAAGGTGTTTTCATCAATCAAATATTTATTTTCAAAACGGTTGAATGTTTCAATTTTCATCATAATCTCCTTAAGCAATAAATCCTTGCTGAAGAGATAATAAACCATGCGACGTAAGAATTCCCCGAAAAAAGTGTGCATAATTTACGCATATTATCAGCAAAAGTGTTATTTGGTTTGGAATAATGTAAAAATTGCCAGCTTGTAAATTAATTTTTCAAGCTGCTGCTAAGGCAAATCAGACGGCAAAAAATACGAATTTCAAAAACGCTGTTGTGACAAAATTAAGAAAGCTGGATTGAAAACCTGTAGCCGGGAGCAGCGACCGCAAATGGACAATCCAGCTAACTTTACCGATATATCTTTGCGATAATTATTCCTATCGCCAATACCAAAATCGAACCACCCAAGAGAACCAACTTTTCATTCGAAGACGATTCTTGATTGCTTGGCTCAGTAAATCCGGATGGTGGATTTATACCTTCCGGGGATGCAGCTCCGTTATTATCTCCACGACCATTATTTGATGGCCGTTGTCGTTGTTGGTCAGTTGACGTGCCCTCATCTAATGGAGAAAAGCCTTCGGTTGTTTGGTTATTTGATTCACTCTCATCTAATGGGACAAAACCATCCATTGTTTGATTATCTGATGTATCTGAAGTACTCTCATCAACTGAAGGAAAACCATCCATTGTTTGATTAGTTGGATTTTCGTCAGGTCTATTCCTTCCAGGAAAAGCGTTTCCATTTTGATTAGGATTCGCTGCATCTGTTGGGGCGTTGTTAAAGCTTGGATTTCCTCCGGTATTCATGCTTCCCATATTCGAAAGACTAAGATGGGAGGCATCGACAAGCTTTGAACTATCCGCACCCTGACCTTCGTCAGTAGATGGAATGCTTCCTTGCAATTGACCTTTAATGCTCTCTGCCCGCAAAAGGCAAAACTCCCGCAATGTTTCCACCCCAGCCAGAAATTCTTCATAACTAAAAAATGCGGTTGGATCTTTTTGCACATAAGGCGCAATCAGGGCAACCGTTTCATCTATCAATTGTTCAAAATCCTGGCTGTCAAAAAAGGCGGAAATAAAATCCGCATATTCCTGGTGATATTGATCGAGATACTCTTCATTTTCAAAAATCCAGGCAAGCATCGGGCGAGATTCTATTGTTCCGCTGCTTACCGGTGAATCAATTGGGGAGTTTACAACTGAAGTACTTGAACTTTTCTCTGACTGATTGGTCCCCATCCCGTTAAAACTACCAAAAGCCAGGTTGTAATCCCAAGGAATCATCGAGAGCATCCCATCATCCTCATACAAGTAATAGTTATGCGTCATTGCACCTGTATAACTATCGCCATTTTGGACAAAATCATGCACTACAAAATATTTGATGACATCTTCGATGTTGACTACCTCTTCAAGGTTTTCAGACTGGCTAAGCTGTTTAAGAGAAGCAATCAATCGCTCTTTATCAGCTTCAGTAATATCAGTCTTTGCGTTATCAAAAATATCGGGGTAGCTGTCTGGGTTATCATCAATATATTGAAGAGCCACATCAGAGTTTCCAGAGCTTGTAAAACCTCTTCCGTCACCATTTCCGTTATTCATGTTACCACTATTTGGTTGACTAAAACCCTCCGGCAACTCTCCTAAATTGAAGTCTTCAGGGAAATCTTCTGAATTGAAATCTTCCGGCATATTTTCAAAGTTAAAGCCCTCCGGCAATTCTCCTGAATTGAAGTCTTCCGGCATATTTTCAAAGTTAAAGCCTTCCGGCAATTCTCCTGGATTGAAGTCTTCCGGCATATTTTCAAAATTTAAGCCTTCCGGCACCTCACCGGGATTAAAACCTCCCAGGGAGTCACCCTCATTCATAAAATCATCCATTCTAAAATTTGCTCCTGCCCCTCGTCCTCCACCCATGTCCATACTGTCGGGTTTATATAAGTTTCCATGGTCTTTTCCATAATTTCTTTCCAAGAAACTTTCTTCAACCCCTTCAACAGCTAAATACAGCCCCCAGTCAGAACCGTTGACCGTCAAGTAAACATAGCTGGTGAGCGGTGAAGCTATCCCGATTTCGTTCATCATTGTGTATGTCAAATAATCTTTCATATAGGAACTGTCATACATCAGGTTGTTTAAATTCAACTTATCGAGCCCATAGTAGCTTCCATCACTGCGATAATGATCAAACTCAAGCTTAAAACTATATCGGTCAGTTCCATATGAGGCTACAGACGATAAAGAAGAGTTGCCTTAGCTCGAATCCCAACATTGGAATACTTCTCACCGTCAATGATTATTGTTGCAGACGAATATTCTTCCGATGTGGCGGTCTGAATAAATCCATCCCAATCATCCATAACAATATCGATCTTATGAACTTCCGAGGTGTCGAAAATATGGTTTTCATACCCAATCGTATCTTTGCCTTCAATCCACCCTGCAGAAGCTGCTTTTGTAACAAGAACAGTAAGCACAATTGTTAATGCTATGCCAATCCAGCTGATGAGATTAATAGATTTATGCCTGATCACTATGACCTCATCCTAAATAATCACCGTTATAGCTTACCAACACCGCGCTTTGGACACCTTCCATCTCTGAAAGGCTGTTAATGAAACTGGTATTTTCTTCAGATAACCTCACATCGTAATTTAGCTCGATTGAGCCTTTTTCGACACTTTTGCTTTTAATCACTGCTCGGCGAACATTTGATTCAAGGAATTTGGTTGCTCTCATTTCGCTTTCCTGGTCTATACATCTCAAAACAATAATGTACGGATTGTCGGATGATTTCCGGTTTGCAAAAACAAGAATAACCACGCCAATGATGACGCTTCCGCCCACTGCAAGCGGAATCATTCCGGCAGCAAGCACAATCCCAACCGCTATAGCCCAAAACAAAAATGAAATGTCGGTAGGTTCTTTGATTGCTGTTCGAAAGCGGACAATTGAAAGTGCACCAACCATACCTAAAGACAAAACAACATTAGAGGTCACTGCCAGAATAACCAAGGTCGTTATCATGGTTAAGCTTATTAGTGTCAGCGAAAAACTGGAAG
>Ga0265295_1001888_pt1 | contig 35259 bp, 54 predicted proteins | sample Munlansysbiofilm_FD_192503 | JGI IMG/M metagenome (GOLD analysis project Ga0265295, IMG submission 192503) | Leachate microbial communities from a municipal landfill in Southern Ontario, Canada - Methane capture system biofilm | ecosystem: Engineered > Solid waste > Landfill > Unclassified ... | reverse complement strand
GACCTTGACACCGATGACGATCACGCCTGCGTTGTCAGGCCACCGGTGTGGAGGCAACGGAGATCGATCCCGCGATCAACAGGATCGCCGTCGTCGGCCGTCCTGACAACGCAGGCGTGATCGTCATCGGTGTCAAGGTCGGCGACGAGGAGACGCAGGTCAAGAATTTTGAGGCACTCACCAGCGACGCTCTCAACAAGGACTGGACGATCTCGTTCCGCCTCTGGCAATACTCCGATACCGTCGCAGGCGACAATGTCCGGATCAGGGTCATGCAGGGACACACCCGCATTGACGCAGACGGAGTATCGTCCGTCATCTGGACCGAGGAGACGAACCACACGCTCCAGATCAAGCGGTGACCGCGTGAGAGGAGCCGCACCATCCGGGGCGATGTCGTCGTCAACGCCTGCCAAACTCACCGCTGCTGAGCGCCGGGTCGAGAGCCTGCGACTCCGGAAAAACGGGCTGTCGTATCCGGCAATTGGTGCAGAGCTCCAGGTCAGCGGTCGGACAGCCCGGCGGGACGTCCAGAAATACCTCGAGATCATCGCCAAGACCTGCACGGAGGAGGCTGAAGAGGTGCGGTGCATCGAGCTCCAGCGGTTGGACGGGCTGTGGCGGGTCGCACATGACAAGGCGCTGAAAGGCGATCTCCCGGCGATTGACCGATGCCTCCGCATCCAGGAGAGGCGGGCAAAACTCCTCGGACTCGACGCACCACAGAGAGCGGAGATCACGGGCCTGCAGACGGAGGTGAAGATCTACGTCCCAGACAACGGCCGGAACGGAGACGATTGAGATCCGGCCGCAACCGGGCCCACAGGAAGCGTTCCTGTCGTCACCTGCTGATATCGCTATATACGGTGGTGCAGCAGGTGGTGGGAAAACCTGGGCGCTCCTCCTCGACCCTGTCCGGCACATCTCGACACCCGGTTTCGGTGGGGTGATATTCCGGCGCGAGACTCCTCAGATCACCAACGAGGGCGGCCTCTGGGACGAGTCGAAAAAACTCTATCGATACCTCGGAGCAGAACCACGTGAGAACTCCAGAGACTGGACGTTTCCCAAGGGCACCCGGATCCGGTTTGCGCACCTACAGATGGAGAACGACGTCCACTCATGGCAGGGCGCACAGATCGCGTATATCGGGTTCGACGAGCTCACCCATTTCACGAGATACCAGTTTTTCTATATGCTTTCTCGGAACCGGTCAACGTCCGGCGTCCGTCCGTATGTCCGGGCAACCTGCAACCCCGACCCGGAATCGTGGGTATACGACCTGATCGGGTGGTGGATCGGTGAGGACGGATACCCGATCCCCGAGCGGTCAGGTGTCGTCCGTTGGTTCCAGCGGATCGACGATACCCTCTACTGGGGCGACACGCCCGACGACCTGTATGAGAGCGTCAAGGATCGCGTCGATCTGGACGACTTCGCACCGACGTCACTCACGTTCATCCCGGCGAGATTGGAGGACAACCCGGCGCTCATAAAAGCCGACCCCGATTACCGGGCGAAACTCCTCGCACTTGACGCAGTTGAGAGAGACCGGCTGCTCGGAGGCAACTGGAAAACGAAACCCGCACCGGGGCTCTATTTCCGGCGGGAATGGTTTGAGATCGTCGATGCAGCAGACGTCCCGGCGTCGGCAAAACGGGTCAGGTGGTGGGATCTCGCGGCAACAGAACCCGGCCCGGAGAACCGCGATCCTGACTGGACAGTGGGTGCTCTCCTCGCAGAACACGACGGCAGATACTGGATCGTCGACATCCAGCGGTTCCGCAAATCCACGGGCACAAGAGACACGCTGATGCAGCAGACAGCACAGATCGACGGCGTCGCGTTGGAACAGGGCGTAGAGCAGGAACCTGGCAGCGCGGGGAAGGCGGTCGTCGAATACCTCGCCAGAACGGTTTTCAAGGGCCACAAATTCACCGGAATTCCGAGCACCGGCGACAAAGTCACTCGTGCAGGTCCGTTCTCGTCCGCGTGCGAGAAGCACCTCGTCAGGCTCGTCAGAGGCGAATGGAACCGCGATTTCCTGTATGAGGCCGAACGGTTTCCAAGCGCAGGAACGCACGACGACCAGATAGACGCCTGCTCGGGGGCGTTTGCGAAACTGGGCGGCAGGAGAAACGGTCTCTCGTTCGGCTCCGTCAGCAGGAGATAGGAGGTGGCATGACATTACTACAACAATTACGACAACTAATCACTGGCTCGAAACAGCCGGGCACGCTCAGCCCGCAATCGGGCGGCGCCGGTCCCAGAGCACGGGCACTCAACCAGATATTCAGGTCACCGGGGCGGGGTGTGCCTCGATACGAGGATCTGGAGACAGTCCGGAGGATGGCTGCCGGTCACACGGTATCGATCCCCATGGATCGGATCCTCGGTCAGGTCACCACCTGTGAATGGGCGATCACACCAGCTGACGGCATCACCCCGACGACCAGACACCAGAGAGCAGCCGACGAGATCACAGAGTTCCTCGACGGCGGGTTCAGCGCCAACCCGACCACGTTCGACAAGCTCTGCCGCGAATGGCTCAACGACATCCTGACAATCGACGCAGGTGTGCTGGAGCTCGTGCCCGATGAGAGCGGGTGGATCTCCGAGATCTATCCGAGAGACGGCGCGACATTCACGAAAAATCCGGACAAGTTCGGGCGTCTCCCGTCACCTGGCGACGACACACCCGCATACTACCAGGTCGGCATGCAGGCGGGTATGTGGTCGCACCAGACACAGACCGACATTCTACCGGGCACCTCGTGGCGTGGTGCATACCAGGCGATCACCCCGGTGCCATTTTCGAGAGATCAGCTCGTCTGGTGCGAGGAAAACCCACGGACGTACTCCGTCTACGGGTGGTCGAGGGTGCAGAAAGTGCAGCGGCTCGTTGAGATCCTCCTGAATCAGGACTCGTCGAATCTCCAGTATTTCCCGGCAAACGAGATCCCCGAGGGCGCTCTCAACCTCGTCGAATCCTCGCAGGACGAGATCGAGCGGTTCCGGGAGTATTGGAGCGCCGAGATCGCAGGCAAACCACACAAACTCCCGATCCTCAACGCCAAGAACCTCCAGTGGATCCCGTTCAGGGCATCGCCTCGTGAGCTCGAATTTTTGCAGTCACAGGAATGGTATAACAACCTCGTCTGGATGACGTTCGGGCTGTCGTCGGGGGAGGTCGGGTACGTCCAGGACGTCAACCGCTCGACCATGCAGGAGCAGACAGAAGCGGTCTGGAGACAGACGACGCTCCCGCTGCTTGAGCTGTTGAGGAACGCAATCAACCGCTGCATCCTACCATATCTGGAGCAATATTGGGACGTTGGCGGTGAGCTCCAGTTCATCTGGGACCCGCACAATCCGCTCATGGATCGGATCCGCCGCGACGAGGAGCGGACAGATCTCAGGCTCGGACTGACGACCCCGAACCGCATCCTCGCAGCAGGCGGAGACGATCCGGTCCCGTGGGGTGACATGCCTCTGGCTCTGTTTGAGTCGCTGTGCCGCACCCAGCCGGAGTGGATCGCGTCTGAGATCGTCGGGCTCGAAAACGTCCCGGAACCCGCGTTTGGTGGCGGTCTATATCTCTCATCGCCTTCGCCCGAGATCGAGAAACGACCGACGGCTGAAGAGGAGCCGCCGGAATGGCGATCGCGAATCGCCGCACTCCACCGGACGGTATCAGCGACGATCCGATCCGAGCTGGACCCCCTGATCGCGGAGCTGGAGGAGGAATACCCCGGCACCGACGACGAGACACCGGCACTGGACGTCGAGGGTATTGTGAGCAGGATCGATCTGACAGACGCGCTCCTCTCAGCCACCGACGCCGCACGAGCCGACGCAATGCAGCGGGGTGCAGATCTCGAGCAGCAGCAGCTGGAGGGAGAGCTCTCGAAACGTGCAGGTGGTATGGTCGTCAAGCTCGTCTATCCAGACGGCGCAAAACGGTTCGATATCCGCGACACCTTCGCATTCCGCCAACTGCGGGAGATGGCGGCGATCAACATGAGGAACACCACACAGACGATCCGGGATCGTGTCCGGGACACGCTCGTCCGGGTCGTTGGTAGTGGTGGCAACGTCACCGACGCATGGCTGGCTCTCCGTGAGACCGTGGACTCTCTCTCAGACAACCACGCCCGGCTCGTCGCAAGGACAGAGATCATGAGCAGTTCACGGCGCGGCTCGCAGGCGCTCGGAGAGGCTGTCCCGGATCTCGTCGGCGGGAAAAAATGGATGAGCCGGAAGATCAGCGGGAGGACGAGACCGTGGCACGCTGCCATGCACGGTGTTGTCGTCGGCGTGGACGAGTCGTTCGAGGTGCCCCAGCTGAATGTGAGGGGTCAGCCACGGGAGTATCCGAAACAGGCGCTCGTCGTCGGTGACGATCAGCCGTTCAACTGCATGTGCAATCAGCGCTTGGTTCTCCGCGACGATCTCCCGGCAGACGCCGACGGGCTCCGGTCGATCCGGTGTCTGTCGGTATCGTCGCCGCCGTCGACACGGCAACAGGAGATCCTCGACAAGCACGGCGATCCCGGCGAGACGATCCGCGATCTACTCGCACGGCACGAACGAACGATGAGCAAGAACCAGACAGCGGACGCGCTCGGAATCTCGAAAGCGACGCTGTACGAATGGCGAAAACAGGAGGGACTATGACAACAGGATCAAGCGGCGTGAAAATCGCCGTAATCTACGGTGGCACCGTCGCCTATGGCGATGTGGTATATCTCGCCAATAGCGGCAAGTGGATCAAAGCCACCGCGAACAGCGAAGCGACATCGGTAAGCGATCTGGGTATCGCACTCAGCGCGGGAGCGGTAGACGAAGCGGGTACCGTCCTCAAGCTCGGATACGTCGAGAATCCCGCGTGGACGTGGACGGTAGGTACACCCGTCTATCTGTCTCCGATCACGCCGGGAGCGATGACGCAGACCAGACCCAGCGGCACCGGCACAGTGCTCAGGATCGTCGGCTACCCGGCAACAGCGACGACAGTCTACGTTGCGCCGGGCGTACCCCACACGCTGGCAACCGTGGAGGGTCTGACACCTGACGCGGGCGATCTGATCGTTGGCGAGGCCGGAGCATGGGCAAAACTCGGGATCGGCACGGTCGGTCAGGTACTGACGTCCGATGGTGCGACCGCTTCGTGGGAGACACCATCGATCACCTCGCAGGTAATCGGTATAGAGTGGGATTCGTCCTCGTCGTCTCCGACGCTGAAACACATCGACATCAACGGCAACGAGATCACACCACCGGCTGGTTTTTTCGACCTGAACCCGATCTGGGGCAATCGGTGGCGGTGTGTCCGCGACAGGTCAACCGGCGCGATCACCTACGGCACAAACGCCCGTGGCGACGGTCTGACTCTGGATGGCAGCGCAGGCGACGTACTCGTCAGAGAGCCGGCGTTCCATCAAAAATTCGAAAAATCCGGCGACAAATTCCGATGGTGGGTCTCTCCGTATGCGCTCGATGGATTTACGGTGCATCCGCACTGGTATCAGCGCGGCAACGGAACGGGCGCGTCGTCGCTGATGTACTGCGGTGCATACGAGGGTAGTTTCCGGGTCAAATCTGACGACAACACGCTGTATCTCGCATCCGCAACAGGCAGACAACCGTGGACGGGTGGTAATGGTGTCTCAGACGGTATATTCAGGCTCGGATTTGACGCCGGTGACGGCGCAGAACCAAGTATCGGAGATACCGTCATTGGAGCAACCTCGGGACAGGAGGGTATAATCGAAGGTATCTATCTCGCGTCCGGCACATGGGGCGTAGACGCGGAGGGTATCCTGTATCTCAGTCGTCCGGGCACACTGACGACCAGAACCGCCGTATTCACCGCAGACGAGGAATTGCAGGTCGGCGCTGCTCGGATCTGTGACGCAGACACCACGACATACAACGCCAATTACGCCGTAACGATGACAATTCTTGAGGCGGCTGCAAATAACCTCAGCAAAGGTGCGGGTATCGGTAATCCGTGGAGCATGCCTGCCAGACAACTCCTGATGTATATCGAGTACGGGACGTTTGATTTACAGACCGCGCTCGGAAAGGGAATCGTTGATAAAGCGCCTGGAACAGGATTCGCCGGAGAACCAACCGGTGCAGGAACGGCAGATGCCAATATCGGAACCAACGGAACTGGCACGGGAACGGGCACAAACGGACTCACACCAGTTGTCTGGAGAGGGATTGAAAACCCGTGGGGGAACGTGTGGGAGTATCTAATCGGGATGCTCGTCACAACCGATGGCGCGGGGACATACAGAGTCACCAAACGGGACGGCTCTGGCTCGGACGCAGACGGCAAACTCACCGAGACACCCGGCGCGGGCACATTTGAGAGCGGCACAGGTCTTGTGCAGGCTGCCGCAGAAGGGTGGGTGTATCCGGCATCTCTGGTATCGGACGCGCTCGGTTGCCTCCTATTTGCGCCCGATAACAGCGATCACAGCGCTGGATCAACGTCTGGATACCTCTGTGATGGGTGGTATGCATTGACCAGCTCCAACAACATCCTGCTGGCGGGGGGCTCTTGGCTCAGTGCGCTGCGTGCGGGTCCCGGTTGCCGCGGTGCGTATGGCGCGGTCGCGCGTTCCGATCGGGATGTTGGCGCCCGCCTCGAGTTCCGTCCGGGGGTGGTATAGATGGCGAAATTAGTATACAGTTCAACGGATCCTGAAACTATCAGGGTCGACAAAATCAAATCCGGGCAGGCACGGCTCCTCGTCCGGTGGGATATCGAACGGGTAGAGACAGACGACGGCGTTCGCTGGGAGTATCAGGAGCAGGAGGTCAAGCCGTGGATCCTGCCAAAACCCGCGTACGTCACGCGGGACGAATCGGGACGACAGATCCTGACAGCAGCGGGCACGGCGTATATCGCAGAGATCGAGGCAGAGATCCTTGATTACGCGCTGACAGCAGCTGGGGTAGAGGTCGAGGAGCAGGCTTGACCCGCCACATCCCGTTTTTGGTGTGGCTCGCCACGTGGATCGGTGCGTTTTTTGCGTCCGTCGTGCTCGCAACGGCGCTGATCGCGTCGCATTCGGGAGGATCGATCCTCGTCACGCTCAACGATTACGGTGAGATGTGGATCGATTTTGCGGTGATCTCCGTCGGCATCTCGGTGATGTGCATCGGCGGATACCTCGCGGTCACGCGCGATCGCGGCACTAAACCGGACTGAACCCAAGACGATCGGAGACAATAGGAGATACAGAGATGAACAATCTGACAATCAAAACGTACACGCCCGCCACGGGCGATGTGCGTGTCTGGAGACAGGCACTGGTCGAGGGCGGTCCCGAGGTCACGATGATCCGGGTACCGATCAGCTCCACCAGTGTCGACCGTGACGGCGACGAGTTTTCGCAGTCCGGCCTGCAGGCGCTGAAACGCGATCTGGATAGTGGCAAAGTGCCGCTGTATCTGGATCACGGATACCAGCCGTCCGGGGCGAGACTCTATGCAGCGCTCGACATGGTCGGTGCTTGGATCGCCGGTGAGATCGAGGGATCGACCCTCTTCGGCACCGCGTTCCTCGAGCCGGAAAACTGGATCGGCGACAGCCTCGCCCGCAAAATCTCAGCGGGGCTCCCGATCGGGTTTTCCGTGGGGTTCTCCGCATCCAAATCCACGCCCAAGCAGGGCGGCGGATATGTGTTCGACGATGCGGGCCTGTGGGAGGTGAGCGCTGTCGGTATCCCGAGCAATCCGGACGCCGTGAACTCGGCTGCTGTAATGGCGGTCGTCAAATCGCTCCGCGTGAAAGCGGGGCTGGAGGTCGACATGACAGACACCAAGAAAAAGAAACCCGAAGAGGACGAGGAGCAGGACGAGGAGGAAAAGACCACCTGCGAAGATGAGGAGGAGAAAGCGCCGGAATCCGACGATGAAACCGACGAAGAAGATGAGGACGAGAAAAGCGTCTCTCTGGACGAGATCAGATCAATTGTTGCCGATGAGGTCGCCAAAGCGGTCGCGCCGATCCTCACCACGCTGAAGAGCCTCGACGCACTCGCTGAGATCAAGAGCCTCATCGAAAAACAGGCAACAGCATCGACAACCGCACCGAACCGCAAACCCAAACCGCGCGGGATCGTGGTGGCAAAATCAGAACCGACAGAAGAAAAAAGCGGTGAGCCCGCTGAGAAACCGGCGCTCACACCGAAGTACTAAGGAGGTACACAATGGCAACAGTATCAGCAAAACAGGCATTAGGCATCGGAAACAACCCGAATGCGGCATTTGAGGCGTTCTGGGGCAGCCAGGGATTCAAAACCGGCCCGGACGGATTCACCCGCTCGATCCAGTCCGCGCTCTATGGACAGCCCGAAACGCAGAAACAGTTCCGGGGGCTGACGAGCCGGGGAATCAAATCTCTGCTCGCACCGGAACACCAGAAACAGGTCGTCTCCACGACCATCACCGACGCGGTTCCGCTCGCATTCGATCCGGACATCATTGACATCGTCCGGTCAGACGCACCGCTCCTGAGCAGGTTGCCCCAGGTCGGGTATAACGGATTCACGGTCAGAACCAACGCGATCACCGCGCGCGACGCTCCCAGAGGCTGGGTCTCAGAGGCAAACTCGCTCGATCTCAGCGCCGTGAGCAACGAGTTCACACTCACTGACACCGACTACGATATGAAAATCTTCGTCGACGCCGTCAACGTCGGCGATTTCGCTCAGCGTGGAGCTGTCGATGGGTACCTGCCTGTCAGAGAGACAGCGCTCGGTCAGAGGGTCTCGGCATACAGCCAATACAAAGAGCAGGCGGTTCTCTATGGTGACCACGCGCAGGGTCTCGCTGACGGCTCTCCTGGCGATGCAAACGTATTCGACGGTATGGCGGTACATGCTGTCACGGGCGGCAACGACGTCGACAAGAGCGGCGTGAGCCTCGCAGCATCTGACGCGCTCCTGAAGGACATCAAAGCAGAAATCAAGGATCTGCTCCAGTCATCGGCGTGCCTGAAATCCGACCTCGAGATCTGGACGTCTTATACCCTATTCGACGAGCTCGAAAACGAGATGCAGCAGCGGTCGATCATCAACAACAACGACAAGAGCTTTGATTACGGCTATGAGATGATCCACATCTCCGGCGTGCCGGTGGTTGCATCCCACAACGTGGACGAACACACCTGGAACGACGGGATCGCGGGCGCCTACACAATCGGGTCAGAGGGCGACGTTTTCATTGTCAACAAGAGGGCCTCATATTACGCCTCGCTCGCACCGCTCTTCGTGCTGCCAATGGGCAGGATCGGTCTCGCAGAACAGTTCGGTCTTGGCGAATACGGCACATACGTCGACCGCTCGCAGGGTGTGTTCGGCAAGTGGCTATATGACTACGCGATCTGAGGAGGTCACAAAATGACCGTCCTACTCAGACCAAGAGCGCTTGCCAACGTTGACGCAGCGGTCGAGGGGTTCAATCTCGTCGAGACCGTCGCCGTCGGAGATGCGAGCGTCGATTTCGTGATCACCCCGGAGGTTGAATACGCAGCAGTCCCGGTCGTCGTCGGCATCCCGTTTGTGACGCCGGTGGGTGCTCTCACGCACATCACCCGGTTTGCAGTCACTGCAAGATCGACCAGCTCGATTACCGTCACGGTGACGTTCAACGCCGCGCCCGGTGGTGCGGTTGCGACCACATGCCGGTTTGATTGCGGGCTCGTGGGCGTGCCTGCGAGGTAGACAATGGCGCATGAGATGCAGATGAAAAACGGTATCCCGGCACCGGTAAGCCGGGAGGAGGATGACGATGACGAGAGGGATCCCGCCAGTACCCGAGACGATCGACGTCGAGAACACTGATCCGGTCTACTCGACTGTCGCCGATCTCAGGACGATCGGAGACGCAACCGTCCGGGTCAGCAACGACACGAACAAGACGGTCGCTGTAACGATCCAGACAGCAGCAGGCGACGATCGCGCATTTTCGCATCCGTGCGAGACCGGCGCGATCATCCTCTCGGACACGTCGGTTGGCGGCGTGGTCGTCTCTGGGTTTTTCCCGAGCGTCGTCTCGTCGATGGACGTGCCTGCAGGAGATACGATCTATGCGTCCGTCTCAGGCTCGTTTGCGTTTGCTCGGGTCAAGGGCGTCGCCGCAGAGGTACCTGCAGCAGCGTCCGAGCTCGCAGTAGCGTGGACATTCAAGCACCGGGGTGATTGAGCTTGTACGGCGACGCAGATCGCACAATCCAGCGATCAGGAGTGACCTATCAGTCTCTCCGTCTGGCAGACGCCGCCGCGCTCACCACCCTCACCACCACTGTTTTGGAGCAGGTCTCGTCTCAGGTAGACGCATACTGCGATCGCGATTTTGACGTCCACGAGGTCACCGAGACTCGCAACGGCACCGGTCGCTATACGTTCCGGCTGCTCAACTACCCCGTGATCGAGATCGACACCCTCACAGCAGATGGCGTGGAGCTCGTTGAGGGCACGGATTACGTCGTGTCACGGGCAGGCATCGTTGAGCGGATCGGCACCACGTGGAGAGAGGCACGCCGCAACATCGAGATCACCTATACCTACGGCTACGAGATACCGCCTGCTGCTGTCGTCGGCATCGTTGAGGACGCCGTCGCCAACGCGCTTGGCAATGTGGCTCGCAACGTCGCAGCGAAGGGTGCGAGCTCAATGAGTATGGACGGGTATAGCGTCGCATACAGCGAGTTGTCACGCGTGGCCATGCTCGCACCTGAACAGCTCGGTATACTCGACCGGTACAGGCGTATAGGGGGCGCGTAATGGCGATGCATCAGGAGATCTCCCCCTCCCCCCAGAGCGACCGTGAGATCATGATGGAGATCCGAAACGATGTGCGACACATCGCCAAGTGTATGGAGGATCACGAGACCAGGATCAGGTACGCGGAATCGCGGCTGCATACCCCGGTATCGTCCGGATGCGCAGACCACGACGACCACGATCGCCGGATCCGAAAACTCGAAGCACAGCACAACCGGTGGCTCGGACGAGACGGGCTCATCGCTGCTGTCGTCGCTGCTGTGATATCGGTGATCGTCGCCGGTCTGGGTCTGGTGGGTGTACGATGACTCTGCCTGAGGAGACGATCCGGCTCGGGATCTCCGGGTATTTTGGATTGGGGATCGACGAGATCCCCGAACCCACACCCGACACGGGACCCGTAGAATCTCTGGTACGCGAGTTCGGTCAGCTGGTCGTGATCGTCTCCTGCACCACGCCTGCATACGACGAGTATGACGTATTGGACGCTGATACCAGCGTCTGGCAGCTGTCGCCGATCCGGGCGATCCTCTCGTCTCCGAGTGAGCGTGAGAACCGGGACCTCGCAGGGCGTGGACTCGACGCATCGATGCGGGCGACGCTCGGTACCGCTGTCAGAGTGCGACCGTGGCGAGACGGGCAGGGCGATCTCCTGCTGGAGATCCCGGATGCTGACATAATATCAGTCGCCGGATCCGGATCGACGTGGTCGATCACCGTCGCATATACGGGTGAGCCGTCCGGAGAGCTTGGAGTCGAGATTCTCCCGCCGCCGTCGGTCGAGGTCGTGTATGAGGTAGAGTTCGACGAGCACGAGCTGCGGATCGTCGGTCTCGAGCTCGACCAATACCGGGTATACCGGATCGTCGAGGCTCGTAACGACAGGCACCCGTTTTTGGGGATCACGAAACACAGCCTATACCTCCAGGAGGTGCAGGGCCGATGAGCTATGAGATCAGCGTTGGTCGTCTCCCGGAGATCGATTACTCACGCCTGATCTCGGAGGGGCTCTGGGTCTCTGCTGAGAGACTCAGGCAACAGTGGCAGGATAATCTGGAGGAGGGCAAGGGCGCGACCGGCGATCACGGACGCCCGTATATCGCTACAAGTGAAGCATACAACGATCTGACCGTAGATCCGGCAATGCCCGGATCGCAGGAATACCGGATTGGCGGTGATGTGATCCAGCTGGAGGTCGCTGAGTACGGGCAGGAACCCGGACAGATGCCGGGATACGACGCGATCGCGCGATGGGCGCGGGAGATCCAGCTCGCTCCGCATGAGGGCGACACGTTCGACGACATGGTCAACGCGATCAGGTTTGCGATCCATCGGCGTGGCCTACCTGCGTTTGCTCCTGGCCTGCTGGCAGACCAGATCATATCTCCGGGCGTAGCAGCAGAGATCGAGAAACGAATCGAGAAACACCGGCAAACGAGCCGATGAGGAAACTACAATGACACACCCAAACGAGGGCCTTTTATGGGCACGATTGAGCCGTCCGTCCTAAGTACGGCGGTGATCCGCGATCTCCTGAGAGATGGGATCCGGACAGGCATAGACGATCCGGCGTCCGCGAAACGACCGACAGAATCGCAATTCGTCGCGACCACATACCCCGATCGATCAGTATACTATCCCCTGATCGTCGTCGGTGAGGTCTCGGATCGGTCGTATCGTCCGGACATCCGGGCTGAAGTGTGGAAACATACCTATGCGGCACAGATCATGATCCACGCCAAATCCATGACGCAACTATACCAGCTGCGTGACGGCGTACGCGCGTGGATCGAGAACAACATCCGCACGCTTGAGCAGGCGGGGTATATGGACGCTACGGTCTCGTCGTCGTCATCGGCGACATGGGATGCGGCGGCGACAATATACCGGTGGCGGCTCGTCGTGACGGGCACGGTGTGGACCGCACCGGGAGAAGAGGAGGAATCAGAATGACAATCAGATACTTACATGGCGTCCAGGGGCAGGTGTCCTGGGGCGTAGAGGGAACAGCATATTCGAAAGCAGCGACTGTTACAAGCGTATTCGGACTCGTTGGTGGATCGATCCAGTGGCCGACGGCAAACCCACTCTCAGCAGAACCGACAGCCGGACACAGGAGAGCCCCATACCTGCACGCACGGGAGCAGTATGATCACTCGTTCTCTGTCGGCTACAAAGTGCAGGGCGGCGCTTTGCTGCCGTGGGCATGTGCGCTCGGTGCATCCGACGCGATCAGCGGGACGGGGTATACCGGGTTCAAATACACGGAGGAGGACAGGCTGCCGACGATTACGGTCGAGCACGACCAGAAAGACGCGAATTTACAGGAGTTCTTCATCGGGTGCAAATCCGATCTGAGATTATCGGCACGACAGGGAGAGGCACTCCAGGCGACACAGGATTTTGTCGCAGCGAGCCGCGATCCCACAGAAGGCACGCCGTCGTTCCCGGAGATCTCGATCCCGACCACAGACCCCTATATGTTCTGGCAGACGGGGATCGTGACCCTGAAAGACGGTGCGAGCGTTGACAAGGTCGCCAGCGTAAGCGGTTTTGATTTGGCGTGGAAAAACGGGCTGGAGGCGAAAAACGCCGGTGGTGGACGAGACGCCTATTACGTCGTTGAGAACGAGGTCGCCGGTCGATACGACATGAAACTGACGATCACCCCGACCGACAAAACGTTCTACGACCTTGCAATCGCCAACAACGGCAGCATTGACGTCGAGATCCCGCTCATCCGGACAGGTGCGAGTACAGCAGCGGCAACAGACGCGATCATCATCGAGCTGCTCGACTGCCAGATCATCGACGCACCGATCCCGCTCACCGAAAAGGGAGAGGTACAGTCCGAGATCACGCTTGTACCTCTTGAGACTGAGATATACCAGAGGATACCGTCAGCATGACCCCCGATCTGAATTGGCAGGACGCCTGCTCATTTTTTGAGCAGCAGCGCAACGAGACGAAAGAGATCGTGTTTTCGCTCGGAACCGACCGGGAGATCCGGTTTGTGATCAGGCTGATCTCGCAGGGCGACAAAGACCGGATCGAATCGAGCACTATCAAAAACCGGTCGCGTCGGCACGATTCCGGAATAACGGCTGATGATCTCGCGGGAATCAAGCGTGCGGCGATCAAGGCGGGTGTTGTTTCGGGTCCCGCGGGGTGGACAGGATCTGATCAGGACATTGCAGCACTCCCGGCGACGATCAGAGACGAGCTTGCAGACTCGATCCAGCAGTTCTCCGCGCTCGACGAAGAGACGAGGATAGGGTTTCGTTGACTGGGGGCGCGGAATTGCGATCGGTGTGTCTGAGGTCTGGGAGCGGCGGGTCATGGAGGACGCGATCTGGTGGAGCGAATACGGGTGTCCCTTCGATGCGTACTCCGTACTACCAGCCAACGAGTACCGGGCACATCTCGCAATCCTCGAAGGTCGGTCAATCCGGATCCGCGAAGAGCAGAATAAGAGGAGGTAGAGTATGATCTCACAGACAACGATCCTGTATGCTGCACAGGGCGTGGAGGATGTCGTCCAGGCAGAGCGGCGGGTGAGAGGTGCGATTAGTGAGACCGCTCGCACCGCTGCGAGAGACGAGGCGAAGACGAAGCGGTGGATGGAGCAGCACAAGACCGCATTGCTCGCAATCGGAGCAGCCACAGGCGCGGCAATGGCGGCGATCATCGCCTCATCACCGTCACTCTCAGCCTCACTCGGTGAGGTGCATCTGTGGTTCAGCATGCTCGCTATGGAGATGGGCGAAAACGTCGCTCCTGTGTTCGAATGGCTCGCATCGCTGACAGAGACGCTGTACACGTGGTTCACCGAATTACCAAAGCCGGTACAGACGCTGATCTCGTATATTGCTCTGTTGGTGCTAGGGCTCGGTATAATCGTCCCGCTGGTCGCCGGTATGATCTGGTCGCTCGGGATGCTGAAAGCGGCGTTTGTGGGTCTGTCTATGCCTGCTCTCGTCGTCGGTGGTGCTCTGACAACGCTCGGTCTGATCGTCGGTGTCCTCGGTGGTCTGGTGCTCGGTGGAGTCGGAGTGTGGGCGCTCTGGAAACTCGGAGTCATACAGGCAGTAGAGGACGCCGGGGCGTCTGTTGGACGATTTGCGTATAATGCGGGTGTCGTCGTCGGTAATCTGTCGAGGAACATCATAGACGGGCTCAAACTCCTGGCAACCTCAGCGGCGGTCTATGGTGCTGATTTTGCGCTCTCGTGGGCGGATGGCGTCGCCAAGAATATACCGATCGTTGGAGGTCGGATCTCGGAGATGATCGGATCTGTCAGGTCGGTGCTCGACAGTGCCAAGACGGATCTTGCGGCACAGTGGGAGGATTTCGACCTCACCGGTGGTCTGACTGTCGGTATGCAGGTGGGAGAGCTCCGACCAGGTCGCACCGTATCAGACGCAATCGCCGGCGCTGATACTGCTGTATTCGGTGGCGGTGTCGATACCTCGTCGTCACAGGCAGAGCTCCAGCGTCTGCAAGAGCTGATGCAGGAGTTCAACAGCACCATGCCTTCAGAGACGGCCGCTGCTGCTGCTGATACCAACGCCGCTCTTGCCGGTCTGGATACCGGTCTCTCAACGACAGCAACCAACGCAACAGCCACAAAAACTGAGATGGAACGATTACAGGCTGTGATGGGCGGATTCAACAGCCGCACGCCGGGACTCTCTCAGACAGCCGATGACGCCAAAACAACAGGCGACGCGGTCAAAACCACAGCCACAGATACAGCCACAGCAGCAGCAGAGATCGAGCAGTCTCTCAGTGCAATGGACTCGGGCTTCAGCGATACCTCTGCGTCTGTCACAGCGACCACAGCGGCGATGACCACGACCGTATCAGGCCAGTTCGACTCAGTCGCACTCTCCGGTGGTCGGTGGGGCTCGGATCTCATGGGGCGGTTCATCGCCGGGCTCAACAGCAGGCAGGGCGAACTGTCGGCACGACTCGCAGCGATCCGGGCGTCGATTGAGAGCGCTCTCTCGTTCGACATCCGGAGCAACGATCTCGCTGCCGAACGCTGGGGCCGGGATCTGGGGCAGTACTTTGCATCCGGTCTCTCAGGTGAGATCGGGACTGTGGCCGGGGTGTCCGGAGGATACCGCGCTGCTGCCATGCCGTCGTCGGTGTCGTCCTCCTCCTCGTCTACGTCCGTCAACCTCGGAGGCGTGAGTATCAATATCAGCGGTGCTGATACCGGAAAACTCGACGAGGCGAAACTCGCACGGCTGATCACGCAGCAGGTCAAGACAGAGGTCGGATCGGCTGTGAGGGGGAGAGCAAGATGAGCCTGTATACTGAGTACAGGCTCGAGAAATTGGGTGTGGTGATCGCGTACCTCACCCCGATCGGCGGGATCAACGCCGTATCCAAAGCCAATATTTTTGCTGCGGATCGCGCCAGGGGCAAGGGGACAATTGCCCGCGACAATCTCCAGATCCGGCACGAGGTCGTTGTTCAGGGCGATTTCGTGCATTCCAACGATCTCCCCGCCGCGCACCGGGCGGCGTTGCAGTCTCTGTTTGCGACCTCGCAGGTGACGCCGGACATGCAGCGGCGGCGGGTGGATGCCGCACGGCTCGCAGTCGGAGGTCAGTTCAATCTCTACCTCGGGGGAGATCGGTATACGGCGACATCTGAGGTCGGCGTGTCGTATGCCAGAGACGGCAATACCTATCCGCAGGTGACGATCGATGAGTTTCGGTGGGATTGGGACGGCAACCCGAGCAAGATCGCGTACACGCTGAAATTCATCGTCGGATTCGAGCGCAGCAGCGGTGAGGAGGAGAGCTGATCGTGATCGAGACTACGCTCACCTGGGACTATTATGAGGTCGATGTGTCGGTGCTGGTCTCTCTCCCTCTCACCGAATATTTCGGACTCATCGCTGAGGAGCAACCGACACCGGCAAGCAGGGGCGAGGAGTGGACTGTCTATTCCGACGCCGTCGAGCTGCCGACACCGGTTTCTGGCAGTATTACGGACGCATTCAGCCGGTACGCCCGGAAAGCGGCGGTCTCGTTCTATGACCCGGACGGAGATCTGGCTCTGCTATACCCGCTCAGCACGCCGATCCAGATCCATATCGACGACTCGCTCCGTTTCGGCGGCTACGTCTCGCAGGTGACGACAGACGACGATCTCGTCTCGTTAGACCTGTTGGCGTTCGATTTCTGGCTCCGGTCCCGCTCTGTGTGGTATGCGTATACCGACGAGACGATCTCTGATATTCTCGAGGATCTGGTCACCCGGTATACCCCGCTCACCTGGGACGCCGGAGAGGTTGAGATCACAAACGACGACACCCTCAACCGGACTTGGAAAGGGGAGACGCTCGATACCGTGATCGAGGAGTTGCTCGGAGCCAGCGCCAACGAGGAGTATGGAGCCGATGACCAAGGAGTATTCTACTGCCGGCCCCGCGAATCGAGACGGTCACCGCGCGATTTCATCGCCGGAGAGTACACCGATCCGGAATTCGACGAGGATGCGCGTGTCGCCGTCAACAAGGTGACGATCTATTACGGGCAATCTCCGAGCACCGGCGCGATCTCTGTGCAGGATCTGGCAGGACAGGCGGCGCTGCAGGCGATCTTCGGCTCACCTCGTCCTGTGGTGATCGAGACGATCCGGACGTACCCGGAGATCGCGACGGAGGACGAGGCGCGATCCAAAGCGGAGGCGATCCTCCGTAATCGGACGACGATCACCACCGGTGAGCTGACGACATGGGGCGCTGCAGCGGTGCGACCGGGCGATGTGTGCCGGGTGGAGATCCCGGATCAGCAGATCGATACAGACTACCGCGTGGCACAGATCGAATACTCGTATCCGGGCGGTGAGACGGAAATCAGGCTCGCCGAGAACGAGGACGGGGTGGTTGATATCCTGGTGGAGCTGTCCGACGAGGTGAGCCGGATTGATGCGCGTGACGCGGATCCGGACGCGACCGTCCTCGAGATCGTGCAGCTGGACGAACCAGTCCGGATCGAGGTCGATGTGGAGATCTATACCCGGTCTGTTCCGTCGTCCATGTTTGTTTTCGGGCGCTCAATAGGAGCAGAAACGGTAATCGGAGACAAGAGAGGAGAAAGGACACAGGTGATATAATGCTACTGAACCAGGGACGGAACAGCATCAGAGAGTTGATCCGATCCAGTATCGACACGGTACGGATCGGGACCGGCACGACACCGGAGACGGGCGCAGATACCGCGCTGGAGACACAGATCGCGTCCAAAACGGCGAGCACGTGGAACGGTGCGACGGGCGAGACGAGAGCGCGCGGGCGGCTCTCCACAGCCGAACAGAACGGCGAGTCGCTCGCAGAAGGCGGCGCAACGCTGGATGGTGTGCTGTGCAGCAGGAAAACGCATTCCACGCTTGAGAAAACGGCGCTGATCGAGGTCGAGTATGAGATCGTATACAGGGTGGTGACGGTATGAGGATTTTTGAGGATGGCGATCATCTGCACGGGGCGGTGATGACCGCGATTGCGAAACTGTGGCCTACGGGAACCTGTGTCCTGATCGGCTGCGGGGTCGCTGGCTCACCGTCGGCGCTTGATCTGACGGCCAATGCCGGGCTCGTCTCTATTGCCGGTGCAAGCGTGGTCACAGCAGGCGATACGGTGACGCTGTCAGCAGCGACGTTTGACCGGTACGATCTGGTCACGGTTGATTCTGACGGCGATATCGTCGTCACGGAGGGCACGTCTGCTCTGGTTGTGCCAGAGATCCCGGCGGATAGCGTGCCGATCGCGATCTGTCTCGTCGAGGTAGACCAGACGACGCTGCCTGACGACCGTATCCAGGATATACGGGTGCTGTCATCGTTTCTGCGCGCACAGGTGATCGAGTCGTATATATTCCAGGTGTTGGCGTCCGACGATGTCCGATTTGAGGACGCGGGCGGCTACAATACAAGCGCGGTCTCAACGTGGACGAAAATGGTCGAGTATTCCGTTCCGAAAGCTCTGTCCTCCGGCTCAATCGTCCGGGTCAATGCGACGGCGACCGCGACGAATGCGGGCTCGAAATACCGCGTGTATGTCAATGGCGTGGCAATCGGCGCGGAACACGTCGTCGCAGTCCATGGAGGATCGATATCGGGTAGCGACGACATCGAGATCCAGCGCGGCGACGACATTGAGATCTGGCTCTACAATTTCGCTGGAGGCACCACCACCGTGACGGGGATCGAGATCTGCTACACCAACACATTCGAGTCGTGGGGCACGTCGACGCCGTAACGGTGTGTCCAACGTGTCTAACTTTTTTGAGACTACCGACACCAATATTTTTTGTGTCTAACCTGTCCAACGTTTTCTGGAGTAGCGGCACCAATATTTCGAGAGAACAATTTCAATAAATTCTAAAGTGTCTAACTTGTCCAACTATATTCTAAATCTATACTATATACAAATATATAGTACATATAGGGGGGGAATAGGGGCCTCCGGGGTTGGACAGGTTGGACACGTGCGCGTATAGATACGTATATATATATGGTCGTGGAATTACAGGTATGAACTCTCCAATTTCTGAGACCGAGGCGATCACGATCATCCTCATGATCGCCGGTGTGTTTGCGGTGCTGCCGTTTTGGCAGTCGTCCGCTCTGATCGCCGGGGTCGGATACCTGGTATTCGTCGCCGGTGGGTACTACGCGGCACGCAAGATCGGCGCAACCGCCAACAACCTCTTCATCGTCCTGATCGGCGCTGTTGTTTTGGCTGCTGTCCTGTTCTGGGCGCTCGACATTGCGGGTGCTGTCGTCAGCTCTGCTCTGCTGGGCGTGTCATGGCGGCTGGACGCGCTGTATCTGTCAGCGCTGTACATTGCAGCAGTGATCGCGCTCCTGCTCCAGCTGCCGGCGATCCGGTCGTTGTCTGCTCCGGCGTAGATCCGGGGCGCCTCTTTTTTTCTCGTTTCCGTTCGGTTGGTCGGTATGTATATATAGTATTAGAGCTAATAGTATATTGTAGCAGGGAGACCTGCGAGGACGTGAAGAAAATGCAAATAAAATTGTCAAGAAAAGCGATTGTTGGTGCGATCCTGCACAACAACGACGCGGCGTATAGCGGGGTGGAAAAAGTTGTTGTTGGGATTTTCGCCAACGGCGAAGCGGCGATGTATCCCACAAATTACGGACATATCCGGGGTATTCGATCCATCGACCCACAGGACTTGGTGCGGACACCAGACGACGATACATATATGTTCCGGCGCGAGGCTCACGGTGAGCTGGTTGCAGAGGGATGCGTCCGCGATGTTGGATCGTTGGAACGCACAGCGGATGAAGACGCGCTCATCAACGAGCGCGCCAACGCATACGTGCGCGCGTGGTCGGAGCAAATAGAGTTTCTCGAATCGTTGGGGGGACTCACAATCGCGTGGGTGGAGTAGACCGCCCAGAATACCATTTTCTGGTTGGTCGGTATGTATATATAGTATTGAGTATAATAGTATATTGTAGCAGGGAGACCTGCGAGGACGTGAAAGAAAATGAACGCACAAGAATTTGAAGCAAAACTCGAGAGAATAGCAGAAAACGAACACCGCAACACAGAAGAGGCGCGGTGTGACGTGGAGAGCGTGCTCCTGGACATCGGAACCGCAATCAGAGAGTGGGATCGGGAGGATGTCAACGAGCTGCTCGGACTGCTCCAGCTCCTGAAAGAGACTGCCAGATCGTGGGGTATGACCTGGGGTCTCGAATATTACGGGGTCGATATGACGGATCTGCCATCGGAGCAGATCCCAGAACACCCCACCGGGCTCACCGTGTGGGCTGTCGACAAGCGCGGCCGGGCTCTCGTTGGTGCAGCAGCCGACGAGAACGAGAACATACAGACGATCATGGAGATGGAATAGATGAGCTACATAGACGAGCAGTGGCCCCACCACGGGGCACGCATGGTCAGAATCCGGGAAGCCGGGCTCTATGACGAGTACATAGATGTGTACTCGAGGATCTACCACGAGCGGATCCCGGATCCGTTCGAGGTCGGGAACATGGCAGAAGCCGTGATCTCCGATGAGTGCAAAGTCGTGGCTTCGGCTGAGGTCTGCCACAAGCACGGCCTCGACCAGTACGAGGAGGAGGAGGAAGAGGAATGACCGCTCCTGCCTGCCCCACCTGCGGGGCTGCTGAGATGACCAAGGCGGGGACAGCTCCCCGGTCAGGCCGCCGTGTGCAGCGGTGGCAGTGTCGGAAGTGCGGGCGGATCACCACCACCGCACCAGCACCCCCATGTATATAGGTATATATATGTGGACATCCAATGTGGTGTGATGACAGACGAGAGAAAATGCCCCGACTGTGGAGGCGAAACCGTGCGCTACGGCGTCGTTTGGTCAGGGCGGCGCCGGGTGCAGCGGTACATCTGCAAGGACTGCGGGCGCCTGGTTTACAGCGCACCGACGAAACACAAAAAGGAGACAAACGAAAATGACACGAAAGGAAATTAGCGGAAATGAATATTTCACGACCGTGGCACAGTTTCTGGCAGAAACAACCGGGAGAGTTGAGATCATAGAGATCATCGAGAGCGGCGTTCCGAAACTACGATCCGTAACATGGCTACCAGACTGTGTAATAAACGACAGCGCGCGCGCTGTTGTCGCCAAGGACGGCAAATACTGGCACGTTGTGGGGAACAGCCTGCGGGGCGATGACGCATGAAATTGTTCATCCCGCATCTCCTATGAGGCATTTGCCGAGGATCGGACAGATTGTTGAACACGAAATTATAGGTGAAAAATGAGAAAAATCTACGAGGCTCCGCGCAAACCGCGCACGGAGAGCCAGAATATTGTATGTGAGGATCAGAGAACCTCACTGTATGCACGGACGATCGAACACACCCCCGCCAACGAGGCACGGCTGCGAGGGATCGCATGAGCGATCTGGTCGTGTACTCGGGGGAGGAGATCCAGCTCATCAAAGAGACGGTTGCTGCTGGATGCACTGAGACGGAGTTCGCTTTGTTGATGCAGCTCTCCAAGACGTGGCAGCTCGACCCGTTCCAGAAACAGATCTGGGCGGTGAAATACCCGAACTCACCAGCCGCGATCTTCTGCGGGCGTGACGGGTTCCTGGCAATCGCTCACCGGTCGGGTCAGTTCGACGGCATGGAGAGCGGAACGGAAACCGACGAGAACGGCAAAACAATAGGCTGGTGTCGTGTCTGGAGGAAGGACATGAGCAGACCGTTCCATGTCCGCGTACCTCTGGCAGAATACGAACAGCGGGACAAACAGGGCAACGTCACCAAGTTTTGGAGGACGAAACCACAGACAATGATCACCAAGGTCGCTGAAGCACAGTGCCTCCGAAAAGCGTTTTCTGTCTCCGGTCTCTACTCCCCGGAGGAGTTCGACGACGCACCACAGCAGCAGCAGGTGCAGCGCCCGATGAAGGACATCACACCACAGGCTGGCGTGCTCGTCTGCGACACCTGCGGGATCGCTCTGCGGGACGACGACGCGCTCAAGACGATCCGGGAGCATTCCAAGCGCGACATGTGCCGCACCTGTTTCCAGGCGTGGTACACCCAGCAGCGGGACCAGGCGGGTGAGCAGGCGTGAGCATAATGCGCGAGATCACCGTTGGCTGCTCAATCCGGCAGCTCGAAAACGGCGAATACTTCGCCGATGTGCGCGGGTATCCGTGCTCCGGTTCCGGTCGGACAGTGGCGGTCGCGCTCGGTGAGGCACAGGCAGAGCTGGAGGAGTTTTTGGGCGGCGTCACGAAACAACCGGTCTCTGTGCGAGCAGAAATCCTATCGGCACGCGCTGAAATGCGCGTGACCGTCGAGGACACCAGGCAGATGACGCTCAATCTGGATGGCGTGGAGGTCGAGGCATGATCAGATACACGCTCACCAACGGCGGTTCTGACGCGGTTTCGCTCCGCGTCTGCATCAGCGAGGAGCACAACACCGCCACATCCGCACAGGAGCGCCTCTCATACCTACTCTCGATCCTCGACACGGGCACGGTGCGGTCACAGCCCCCGATCATCCGCAGACAGTGGACAGACGCAGAGCTCGCGGTAATCTCCAGGGCGGTCTCTCCTGCCGACGCCTACCAAAAATACCGGGCTGTGTTCCCGGACTCAACGCGCACAGAGTATTCCGTGATCAAAAAATACGGAAAGCTCCGCAGAGAGTGGGCGGAACTGCCAAAAGACGACCCGGAACCAGCAGAAATGGAGCATATACTCGCGCACCACGAAATACCGGATGCACCGATCTGCACCGGCGACGAGGTCACGCTCCACGAGCAGGAGCCGGAACCAGAGCAGGATCAGCCGGTGATCTCGTGCCGTGACCACGACGAGCAGAAAACGCACAAGAAAAACTCATGGCTGCCCGACGAGGACGAGGTCGTCCGAAAAGCGGAAACGCTGGACGAGGCGATCCGCATGCACGGTGGAGCGTTCCCCGGCAAGAGGACAGCGGGTGCAATCGGTGCGCGGTGGAGGACGATGAATCCGACCCCGCTGCAGAAAATCAAGGACGTTGCCGCGTCTACGGCTACGTCGGATCTTCCAGCGCGCGGAGCAAACGTCCGCATTACCGGAAATGTAGGTAGAGCCAGCGGCAAAACCGGGACAGTGATCCGGCGCGATCAGAGGATTGGTGAGATCCTGGTCAACGCGGGTAACGAGGGGTGCGTCTGGCTGAAGCCGGAAGATGTCGAGGTGATGGAATGATCCCCGCCGATCTATCTCCTCTTGCGAGAGCCGTCGCACTCGACCGACAGATCGCGGATCTGGAACTGGAGATCGCGTCGCTGAAACAGCAGCGCGAAGCGTTTGTCAAGGTCGCAATCGAGGACGGCATCCGGTCAGACGGCGTCTACGAACTCAAAACCAAAACCCGCCGCTCAATCGACGCCAAACGGTTCAGGGCGCTCTATCCGACAGTCTACGACGACATCGCTGTGATCTCAGCAACCGCTGCTGAGAAGATCCTCGGGAAAGAGCTGCTCAGACACGCCGTCATGACGCGGTACCCCGAGCAGTTCGAGGCAGCAGCGACCGTCAACGTCACCGACGCCGAGAAACGGCTCGGAAAAACCGGACTCCCGCCGGAGGTCGTCGTCGTCAACACGATCCCCGGGTCCATCAAGATCGTCAGGATCGGTGAGATCGATGAGTGAGATCGTCGATACGCTCACAGCGATCCGTGCGTCGTCTGCTCTGCTCGAGCGCGCGATCCTCACTGCGGCGACCAGCGATGATATCGACTCCTGCGATCGAGCGGACATCCTGTATCACCTGCGCCGGAACCGGCTGCACGTCGATCTGACTGCAGGACGGCTCCACCAGATCGTGCTCTCCGGAGGTGACGCAGAATGAAATCGATCACCATCGGAGTCACGGTCAACCTCGACAGATACGAGAATCTGAGAGTAGACGTGACCGACGACGATCCGGACAGAGCGATTGATCTCGTCTGTGAGACGCTCGACCGGCTCGGTCGATCCGATCCAGAGACCTCTGCTGCAATCGATTCGTATCGCAGACGGGTGTTTGGTGTGCGAGAGAGTGCACAGACACCCGCGCACACTCACAGAGAGGCACCGGGTAACGCCGAGGATCGTGTACCGGAGCAGATCGCGACCTCTCCCACACCAGAACACACCCCACCAGAGACCCCGGCTCAAAACGGCAATATGGAGTGGGCGGTTGACCCCGCAAAACTCGACCGCGTATGCAGCAAATGCGGTACTGCACTCACAGAGGCGGACGCGGTTTCATCGGCGCTTTTCAACTCCGGCGCCGTTGTGTGCCGCAAGTGCCGGTATCCCGGTCTTGAGAGCTCAAAACAGGCACCACCACCAATGGAGACGACAGAACCGGTCTGCGTGGTCTGTGGGTTGTCCGCGCTTAATACCGGCGGTCTGAGTGCGGGCGGAAAATGCGCAGCCTGCATGGAGTTCGACGCAAAATCTGAGGCGGCGAAACCAAAACCAACTCAGAAAACAATTACACCAACTCAGACACCGAAAAAACCACCGATTACGAAACAGACCGTAGAAAAGGCAGCAAAAGATCCAACCGCTGCTCCAACATACACCTGCGAGGCGTGCGGTGTCGAGATCGCACGGGTGCAGCACGACGTGAGTCAGCTGTTCAACAACCGCGATCTCTGCAAGGCATGCATGAAGCAGCAGCCGCTGGAGCGTGCAGCATGAGCGGTGATTGCGCGACCTGTATCCACGCGATCCCACGGTGGACCCGGGCGTGGAACGGGCACATGAGCCGACCGGTGCTGGTATTCGGCTGCAAAATATCAGGGTGCCAGTATGAGGCTGCAACCGCACCGGCGCTTGAGGAGGCGGAGGCATGACCAACATACACCACGAAATATACCGGAAACTCGAGGCGGTCATCGAAGAGATCGAGGGTGAGATGATGGGGGGTCGTGGTATGATGGATTGTCGGATCGAGTGCCACGGGTGTCCGTTTGCGAGATTTGACGACATATGCGTTGCTTATGGCGTTGTCGGTCTTTTCCGGGCACCCGATGTGGACGGGCACGACGAGGAGGACGAGGAATAATGCCCATCCTCTATATTGCCGGGCCATATTCGGCACCGACGAAACAGCAGCGTGACGCCAATATCGCCGCTGCGCGTGAGGCTGCTCTGCAGGCATGGGACGCCGGGTGGACTGCAATCTGTCCGCACCTCAACACGGCACGGTTCGACGACTATCTCGATCTGCCAAACGAGCGGTATATAGCGGGAGACCTGGAGATCATCCACCGGCTCGATCCGGCACGGGGCGACGCTCTGTATATGTTGCCGGGCTGGCAGGAGAGCAACGGGGCACAGCTGGAGTTCCGGCGTGCGTTTGTACGGAGATTGCCGATCCACTGGGGCACAATGCCGGTGTGCGAGGGGTTGCCAGAATGACCCCCACCGTTTTTGAGCGCGCCGAAGCCGCGTATCACCGATTCGTGCCGATTGAGGAGGCAGGATACGAGGTGCACCGGAAACTGGACGCGCAGCTCATCCGCATGACCGCCGAGCTCGACGCAGGCAACCCGGTCAACGCCGAGAAATACGCAGGCTCGATCCTAACGATCTGTGCGCTGTTCGGGGAGCGGGGTGAGCAGGCATGACGCTCACGATCACCCCCCGCAGTGCTGGTGGTGTGACGATCTCCGGCGACGGGTTCACCACGCCGGTCAACGGCGACCAGTTACAGGACGCTCTGTTTTTCGAGCACTCGATTGCTCTGCCGCCGGATCTGGTGCTCCGTGCAACCCACGGTGTGGTGATCATTGCACGGCCTGGTATCGTGCATTGGTGCCACCGGGGCGATTTCGTCGATGTTGTCCGGGGCATGCTGCCAAAACTCCACGCTGAGGTGTGGAGATGAGTATCACCGTATCGCAGGAGATGCACGCGCAGGTACAGCCCGGATACAAGATCTGCGCTGATTGTGGGCAGATGTTGCCTCTCGACGATTATCACTACAACGCCCGCGCCTCGGATCTCCGTGTCTCGACATGTAGGAGCTGCCTCAAACGACAGCGAGCCGCACGGAAAGCGCGATCCAAGCTCCCGGAGCCGGAGCCCGTCACCTATCAACCGTCGATTGTCTCACCCGCACTGTTTGATCCGGCTGAGGTCGTCGCCGGGTGGGACGCAGGAGAGACAATACAGAGCCTCTCGGAAAAACACCAGCGCACCCCGAAACACATATCCCGGATCATCCGTGCTGCCGGGAGAGAGACGTACACACACAACCCGTGGAAAGGCAAAAAACGCCCGATCCCTGCTGACGTAAACACCCGACGCTGGACACCTGCTGAGGATGCGGTGATCCGATCGTGTTCGTCGCCGACTGACGCAATGGCAACGTATGAGGCAGCATACCCAAAACGGAGGACACAGAACGCGATCCGGAAACACTACCACGACCTGCGGGCACTGGGGCGATCACAATGATGATCTCACAGTGTGAGGAGTGCAGGCACAGCACCGGCACGGGCTCAAACCCCGTCGTCTGCTCATACCTCGGTGTACGAGGCTACGACAACGAGGACGCGCTGGTCGATCTCGGTACGTGCGCGCGGTATGCGCCGCCGGTGGTTGCAGACATGAGGGCGGTCGCATGAGCTCAGTACGTTGGACGCCGGAACAGGCAGAGGCGTATATGGAGGCGCGGAAGCCGGAACGGGCGCCGAAACAGCCTGAGAAAATACCTACAGAACACGAGGAACAGGTTGCTTTCGTCACCTGGTTCCGGCGGAGTTACCCGGACGTCCGGATCATTGCGATACCGAACGGTGGAGCGCGGCACCCGAAAACGGCGGCTGATCTCAAAGCCGAAGGGGTGTTGCCGGGTGTCCCGGATCTCTTCGTCCCTGCGTGGCACCTGTGGATCGAGATGAAACGCCGGAAACGCGGGTACCTGTCCGATGAACAGAAGGACTGGATCGCGTATCTCTACGGCGCAGGATACAACTGTATCGTCGCACGCGGAGCAGAGGACGCGATCGAACAGCTGGAGGGGACGATATGAATGAAATACGCATAGATCAACAATTCAAGAGCTGGATCGCTCCATTAACACAAGACGAGTTTGAGCAGCTGGAAGCTAATATTCTGAAGGACGGCTGCCGCGATCCGCTTGTGGTGTGGAACGATGTAAACGGCGGGTGGCCGGTTCTAATCGACGGGCACAACCGATACACAATCTGCACAAAACACAACATCCCGTTTAAAACAATCGATATGCAGTTCGAGAGCTACATTGAAGCCAAGAACTGGATCGTGTATAACCAGATTGGTCGTCGAAACATTACACCCGACCAGAGGCGATACCTCATCGGCAAGTTGTATCTGGAGGAGAAGAAGGAGCAGGGGGGAGATAGGAAGTCTGATGATTTTTCAAGAGGAAACAATTTCCCCTTGAAAACAGCCGAACGTATCGGGGAACAGTTCGGGGTGTCTGATCGGACGGTCAAAAATAACGCGGATTACGCGGATGCTGTCGATACAATCGCCGATACCTATGGGGATGAATCACGCGACGCAATCCTCAGTGGTACCGCGAAGATGACCAACAAGGAGGTTATTGAGACCGCCAAAACACTACCAGAACAACCACCAAAGGAACGCACCAGCCTACCCACATTCAACCAGACCAACGACAACATTGAGTGGGCGCGGTGGAGCTGGAACCCGGTTACGGGGTGTCTCCATGGTTGCTCATATTGTTATGCCAGAGACATTGCCAACCGGTTTTATCCGGAAAAATTCGAACCAACATTCCGCCCGGAACGCCTAACCGCTCCACAAAACACGAAGCCCCCGGCGGCTGGGGTTGATGATATAGGTTTCCGAAACGTCTTCGTTTGTTCGATGGCGGATCTCTTCGGAGACTGGGTACCCGACGAATGGATAGAGCAGGTAATCGACGCGGTCAGAAACGCCCCACAATGGAACTTTATATTCCTGACAAAGAATCCAAAGAGGCTTCCTGAATGGGATTTTCCTGATAACGCATGGGTTGGTACCACCATTGATACACAGGATCGTATCGAAGCGGCGGAAGAAGCCTTCTCCAGAGTCAAAGCGAGTGTTAAGTTTGTATCATGCGAACCTCTACTTACACCGCTCCGTTTCAACCGCCTACATTATTTCGATTGGGTTATCATCGGGGGCCAGAGCCGGAGTAGTGGGGGACAAGAAAACCAACCGGAGTGGGAATGGGTCGAGGATCTTGTAAACCAATGCCGGGGCGATAGTGTTGCAGTCTACTTCAAACCAAACCTCACCGTCAGGCCACGCGAATACCCCAGGGGTGTATGATGCCGGTGGTAAATGGTATGGGGCAGTCTCGATCTACCGTCCCAAAACAGGAGAAGTTGGAGGCGATCTTCAACCAACACCTCAATGTTGTTAATGTGATTCGTAAGAACTACCAAAACGAGGGGTGGTCGTTCCCAGGATATGTCTATATCGATGCTACAGCCGGGTGTGGAGACAACACAGAGGTTGGAGCACCCGGATCACCAAAGGTCTTTTGTAAATGTGTTGAAACGTTCGATTTACCCCACACCTGCCACTTGATAGACCGGGAGCCTCACAACACATCAAATTTACACAACCTTTTTGAGAACAACCCAAACGTGAAGATATACACGGGAGAAAACAGCGATGTACTTTATGATGTCATTGGAACACTCCGAGGCACACCGTTCGGTTTAATATATTTCGATCCAAATGGCGTTCCCGACTTTGACTATATTGGCACGATCTGCCAACACCCGGCTTTAAAGAAGATTGACGTTCTGATCCGATTTTCGGCAACCGCAATTAAAAGAGTGCGCACGGTATTTGATAACCACACTCTAAAAGAGTATATTTCGTCTATCCCAAAACAATGTTGGGTGATTGGTGAGGTTGCTCACAAAGATCCGTGGCAATCGATGTTTGCGCTTGGTCTTAACCAAAAGATCCACGGATATGACCGATATGGGTTATATCCCATAGACTCTTCGAGTGGTAGTGTGCTTTTACGGAGGCTCAACTACACGGTAAAAGAGCTTTCAGATCCACTACCCGGACAAACAACGATTTTCGATTTCGGGCAGGCGGTGCGGGCATGACCGCCACCATCACTCCCGGCACGTCTACCGAGCACGAAGGTCTCTGGGTCGGGTCGCTCAAACCGACGCCGACACACAGCGCACGAGACGATCCGAAAATCGCCGCCAGGCTCTGGCTCCGTCGAGCAAAAGCCAATCCTGCCACAATCGACACACTACGCGCTGCTGAGACCTGGAGCTGCCGGGATACCGATGTACCGTTCTGGCAGGCAGTGTCTGTCGAGCTCTTCAGCGGCAACGGTAACGCACCGGCACCCGTTGTCACCCAGGAGACCCGCGCGCATAAACCAACAGACGGTTTATCGGAGATCTCAAATCCAATCCCCGAACCGCTGCGAGAGTGTCGGTTCATCCTCGTCGGTGCGAACTCCAAACGGGCAATTGAGCCGAAATGGCAGACGGATCGAAACTACGCACACGACGATCCGCACCTGCTGCAGCACATTGCAGGCGGCGGTAATTACGGTGTCATGGTCGCAGGCGGGATCTGTGTGCTTGACGCCGACGATCCGCACGGACTCGCAGAGACCGGGGCGCTCACCGGGCTCATGGGCACGTACACTGTCCGGACGGGTCGGGACGGCGGCGGAGCACACCTGTATTTCAGGTGTCCTGAGCTGCCTGCTGAAAAGTTCGTGCTCACACACCCCACCACAGGGGCGAACCTCGGAGATCTGAGAGGGTCGGGTAGTCCGTTTTACGTTGTGGGGCCCGGCTCGACACATCCCGACACAGGACGCCCGTATGAGCCGGTTGATCCGGATGCTGAAGTCGTCTCTGTGCCACTGGAGACGGTGCAGGTGCTCATCGACTCGCTCCGCAAACCGGAGCCGGTGAGAGCACCGGAGAAACCGAAACCGTCTGTCAGAGGTCGCTCCATATCCGACGAGCTCGGACTCAGACCTGAGATGTTCCTGATGCCGGAAGATCCGCATCACCGTGACGGCGAGATCGAGGGCACGCACCCGATCCACGGATCGAGCACCGGCAACAACCTCACGATCTCACCTGACGGCACGTGGTATTGCAGGCGGTGTCTGTCCGGTGGAGGAGCGCTCGAAGCGCTCGCTGTTGCAGAGCGGATCATTGATTGTGCTGATGCTCAATCCGGATGCCTCGAGGGGCACTGGGATACGATATTTGCGGCGCTGAAACGCAGAGGATACCAGATCCCGGAGACCCGCGTGATCACACCACCACCGACCACTGATCCAGGTACACTACCACCGGCTGCCGGGTTCATCGCGACGAAATCCGGCAAAATCGAGCCGTCGTTCCAGCTGCTCGCAGACGAGTTCCTGCACAGGTTCCGCCCGATCACCTGGGACAAGACGGTATACGTCTACATCGACGGGCTGTACCGGCCCGAATCGGGAGAGATCGCCGAACTGGTGACGGATTCGGCACGCGCATCACAGTATACGGGCTCGGTCACGCGGGTAATCCGTGAGGTGACGACCTACATTAATGCGTCCTCATACGTCTCGGAATACCCGTTCGACCACTGCGACGACGCGCTCCCGCTGGCAAACGGTGTCCTGGAAATCGATTGGGATGAGCAGGCGGCGAAACTGCACGCATACTCCCACAAGCACAGGTTCACGCGCCGGTGGGCGGTGTCGTACGATCCATACGCCGACCCGACACCGATCAGAAACGCGCTCCGGCAATATGTCGATGACGACGATGTGCAGGCACTCTACCAGATCCCGGCACAGGCAATACTCCAGTATTGCGGGTATGGGCCGTTTAAGACCTCGTACATCATGGAGGGGCCTTCAAACGGCGGGAAATCGACGTTTCTCGTATTCATTGAGCGACTTTTCGGGGCGATGGCGATCGCGAACCAGTCGCTGCAGAAGATCGGCAATGACCGGTTTGTGACCTCCGCGCTCGTCGGCAAGGTGGTGAATCGATACGATGATCTCGACGATATACCGCTTGAGCAGGTCGGGCCGTTCAAGGCGCTCACCGGCTCGTTTGAACACGACGTCGAGGTCAAATTCAAATCACCATACCAGGGCCGGATCACCTGCGTGCATGTGTTTGCGACTAACAACCCGCCCAAAATACCCGACCGGATCGTATGGGACGCCGCGTTCTGGAGCCGGTGGATCTACCTCAGGTTCAACAACGTATTTGAGATCGATCCGACGTTCGTACGACGCACATTCACGCCGGAAAATATGTCAGGGGCGCTCATCTCGATCCTTAGTCTGGCATTTGAGATCTACTTGCAGCAAGGGCTCGTATACATGCAGGACCCGGGACAGGTCAAAGACCGGTGGCAGGCAGCGACGAATCCGTTCGTCGAGTTCAGAGACGACAACATGCGATCCACCGGTGAGGTCAAATCGTTCGACAAGGGCACGCTCTACAAGGCGTTCCTGGCATGGTGTGGTGCGGCAAACATCAGCCCGCAGAAAGTGCCTGGCACGATCTCGGGGTTCACGCAGCTGATCTACGGTGCGGGATTCACAACGACCCGAAAAACCAGGTCGAAAGGCGATCGATCGTGGCAGTATGAGGCGCGGTACGAGTGGAAACACGGGTGCGAGCCGAAGGACACGGGTGGGCTGGTATAATGATCCTGTCCAACTTGTCTAACTTTTTCTGGAGTGTCTGTGTGAATGTTGTAAGAGAGGTGTCCAACTTGTCTAACTTTTCCAGCAATAGCCACACGAATAATTCAAAATCTGAGGTGTCCAACTTGTCTAACTTTTCCAGCAATAGCGAAGGTGTTCATGAGAGTGTCCAACTTGTCCAACTTTTCCGGCAATACCGACGGCAATATTATGAGATTATAATTTCAACAAATTCTAAATTGTCTAACTTGTCTAAGCTTATTCTAAATCTATACTATATACAAATATATAGTACATATAGGGGGGGATATAGAGCCCATTTGGTTGGACAGGTTAGACACACCCCGGAGGCGGTATAGTTGCCGGTGTCGTTCAAGTGCCACGCATGCGGAGCCGACCTCACCACCGACACACTCGCAGACGGAACATGCCCACACTGTCGCACACAGTTGATGCACCTGTATAAGTGCCACGCCTGCCACATCATCATTCACGCCGACGATCTCAACGACGGCAAGTGCCCGGTGTGCTCCGGTGCAGTGGTGGAGATGTGCCCGGTCGACCACTGCCACTGCTCACACGACATCGTCGAGAGCTTGGCGTACTGCCCGGTGTGCGGTGCGGCTGTCTGTCCTGCGTGCCTCTGTCATGACGTCAGCCAGATTAGCCGAATCACTGGGTATATGTCGGATGTCGCCGGATGGAACGCTGCAAAATCACAGGAACTGAAGGATCGCACCCGGTATGAGGTGGGGCGATGAACACCTTACCATGCCTGAAAGGGCATGGCTCCATTGAAGCGAGCACACGAGGAGACCGCCCAATGAGTGAACACACCCGAGGGGAACGGATCTGTGAGCTGTTTTGCGGCGCTGGTGGTATGGGATTGGGGTTCTCGAAACACTTCGAAATTGCAAACGCGGTCGATATCAGACGCGAGGCTATCAGGACATACGGAGCAAACCACCCGGAGACCGACACACACCAGACCGATGTGCGGGACCTCTCCGGATCCCTCCTGGACTACGAAGGGATCACCGGAGTGATCGGCGGACCTCCGTGTCAGTCATGGAGCCGCCGCAACATCAGACAGACCCCGGACGATCCGAGAGCATCATTGGTCGGTGAGTATATGCGGATCGTGGACGAGGTGAGACCCCGCTGGTTCGTCCTGGAGAACGTCACCACCGTGCCAAAGGATTTGAAGCAGTCCGTATCACGCCATGCGAGGGATCTGGGATACACCGTGCAATCTGCGTGCCTGAACGCGTCAGAGTATGGGGCCGCACAGACCCGGAGGCGGTGGGTGGTCATCGGTGCACGTGATCGGAGTATCGGCCTGATCACCCCGCAACCACACCGCACCGTCAGGCAAGCATTCGCAACGATATCTGACAACTGGGGTATCATGCGCTCATCACCGGAGACAACCGAACGATTGACATCAGCGACACATGACGAATGGAGCCCGATGAACGGCAAATACCGGAACATGATCCGGCTCCGGTGGGATGAACCAGCACCCACCGTCTGCAACCCGAAGAAGGTGTACATGGTCCACCCCGGAGAGTGTAGGAACATCTCGCTCGCAGAGGCTGCTGCACTCCAGGGGTTCCCGCCAGGATATATCTGGCAGGGGTCGGATAGTGCAATTGCTCAGATGATCGCAAATGCCATGCCTGCTGAGATGGCTGCAGCAATTGCCGGGGCGGTGGTATCCCCATGATCGACCACTGCCCGCGTGCCTGGGAGTTGCAGCAGATCGACGATCTCAACCGGCTGAAGCAGCTGCTGAACGAGGCGGAGCACCGGAAGCGCCGGGTCGAGCTCTACACGACAGCGATCCGGATGCGGATGGCGGAGTTGAGCCGATGACGCACCGGATCGAGGTATCGTCGGAGACGTTGGATCTCCTGTGGCGTGCGAGGCTGGTGATCGCGGCGCAGACCGGCAGACCGATCCACACGATCACACACGACGAGATCGTTAGACAGACGCTGCAGCAGCTGAACGATGAGAAAACCTATCTATGCGTAAGGAGATGAGAGATCATGACGAGACAAGAGCCGCCAAATCTGATATACGGAGACAACTGCACCACCTGCAAGCACGGGTGGGCAAGCTGGGACGGCGACGCAAAATGCGAGAAATACGACTGTTACACGAGCCGGGATCAGACATGCGACGATTTTGAGCGGCATGTGGACGAATGAGTCTATACGCGTGCAGCCGGTGTATATGGGGTGTTTTGCGACGGTTTGAGGATTGTGAGGTGGCGTGGTGCAAAAAACACGACAGGGCGTGCCAGTACGTCGCTCCTACGGATTGTGACGATGACCCGCCCATCGGTGGCGGCAAATGGTGGGTGGGTCCTGTAGCGGGGTACCTCACCACGGAACCGGAACCCGTCGGGATCAACCCGAGGGTGTTTGTTGGTGTGCCGGTGTTCACGCCGGAGCAGCAGCGACAGTTCGAGGAGCACGTCCACCAGATCGCGGTGGAGCACTTCAAGCGCAAGTTCGGGCTTTCTCCTCCTCCTCATCCTATATAAACACCTATCAATATGGAGGATTGTTCAAAACCTCCATATTGACAGCCATATATCAACCCGCGCGTCCTAATCACACGCATGGATTTTGATGTTGCCACAGTCGCCGGGTGGCTCATCGCCGTCATCGGCGGTGTCGTCGCCTGGCTCAAGACGCAGGACATAAAATCGCTTAAATACGCGCTCTCTTTTCTGAACCCTGACGACAAGCAGACCACCACCACGGACGGAAACAAAAACCTCGCTGACGCCTCGTGGAAAATGGGCGATAAACAGTATGCGGAGATCCTGACGGGACTCCCGATCGCAGAGCAGACGGCGATCCTCTCCTACGTCGCTGCGAGAGAGGCAGCTGGTCTCCAGCGGTATGAGATCGAGACGAGCCGGGGCACGTACGTGATCGAGAACGGGTATATCGAGGATCGACCACCCGCACAGGTCGCAGCAGCAGCCACGACACCCGCACCGACACCACAGATCATCTACTCCGACGGCGCACGGATCGGTCATCTCGCAATCAAGCGCCTGGAACAGGCCACCGGTGTGGAGGCAACGGAGATCGATCCCGCGATCAACAGGATCGCCGTCGTCGGCCGTCCTGACAACGCAGGCGTGATCGTCATCGGTGTCAAGGTCGGCGACGAGGAGACGCAGGTC
>Ga0265295_1001887_pt1 | contig 35286 bp, 37 predicted proteins | sample Munlansysbiofilm_FD_192503 | JGI IMG/M metagenome (GOLD analysis project Ga0265295, IMG submission 192503) | Leachate microbial communities from a municipal landfill in Southern Ontario, Canada - Methane capture system biofilm | ecosystem: Engineered > Solid waste > Landfill > Unclassified ... | reverse complement strand
CGCCGGCGTAAAGTCCGGCCAGCTGGAATTTGCCATTTGCGTCGAGCACAAAGGTCAACACGTTTTCGTCCGACGGATTTACAATCCAGTATTCACGCACGCCGTGCTGCTCGTAAATCTGGTATTTATCCTTGAGGTCGCGGCGGGCGGTTTTGGGTGAGGTGATTTCTATTACCAGGTCGGGGGCGCCCAGGCAGCCGCGGTCGTCAAGTTTGGAGAGGTCGCAAACTACGTACAGGTCGGGTTGCAGCACGGTGTAAATGGTCTCGTCGCTGTTGTTTTTATTTTTGGGCAGCCGCACGTCGGAAGGAGCGTGCAACAATAAACATTGCTTGCCTCGCAGGAAGTTCCATATCAGGCCGGTAATGTTTGTTGAAATGAATTGATGTTTCCGGCTTGGCGCGGGAGTCATCATTTTAACAAACCCATCATAAAGCTCGCGCCGCATGTCGTCCATCCAGGTGAGGTAGTCGGCATAAGTGTAGCGTTTGGTGGTATCGAGGCTTATCATTGTCATGATTTAGTCTTGTTTTTTGTTTTCAAAAACTTCCGTCAGATCTATTTGCAAATCCCCACCGAAAATATGCACCGGGATTTTGTCGTCGCCGGCGTAAAGTCCGGCCAGCTGGAATTTGCCATTTGCGTCGAGCACAAAGGTCAGCACGTTTTCGTCCGACGGATTTACAATCCAGTATTCACGCACGCCATGTTGTTCATAAATCTGGTATTTATCCTTGAGGTCGCAGCGGGCAGTTTTGGGTGAGGTGATTTCTATCACCAGGTCGGGGGCGCCCAGGCAGCCGCGGTCGTCGAGTTTGGTAAGATCGCAAACTACGTACAGGTCGGGTTGAAGGACGGTGTAAATGGTCTCGTCGCTGTTGTTTTTATTTTTCGGCAAGCGCACGTCGGAAGGAGCGTGATAAACTTCGCACTTTTTCCTGTCAAGATATAATACAAGATGTCTTAATAATTGTACCGATATTTTCTGATGACCTCTTGAGGGCGCGGGAGTCATCATCTTAACAAACCCATCATAAAGCTCGCGCCGCATGTCGTCCATCCAGGTGAGGTAGTCGGCGTAAGTGTAGCGTTTGGTGGTGTCGAGGTTAAGCATTGTCATGATTTAGTCTTTTTAAATTTATTACAAATATACTATTAACAACCGGAAATAGATTTTGTGTGCATGAATCGAGCCATAGCCAAATTAACACAACTTATGAAGTAATGCAAGGATTTGTAATAAATGAGTTTGTCAAAAGCCTTGTTAAAATCCTTAAAAATTTACTTTTGCAGCGCTCTACAATGGAGTTCTTAACTAATAGTTTAAAAAATAAAGGGAAAGATAATTATGAAGAAAAATGTAATTATTATTGGTGCTGCGGGACGAGATTTCCACAACTTCAACATTTATTACCGTGGAAACGACTCATTCAACGTAGTGGCTTTTACAGCCGCTCAGATTCCTGATATCGACGGAAGGAAGTACCCGACCGAACTGGCCGGCAATCTATACCCGGATGGTATCCCAATTTACGCAGAAGAAGACCTCCCTAACCTCATCGAAGATTTAAAGGTGGACTATTGTGTGTTTTCCTACAGCGACGTTCCTTACGAACGGGTGATGTCGGTTAGCGCATTGGTAAATGCTTCCGGCGCCAACTTTATGCTGCTGGGACCTGCCGACACCATGGTGAAAAGCACCAAGCCACTGATTGCTGTGGGAGCTGTTCGCACGGGCTGTGGCAAAAGCCAGACCTCGCGTCGCATACTGGAGCTGCTGATGGAGAAAGGCTTGAAAGTAGTTGCCATCCGGCACCCGATGCCCTATGGCAATCTGGTCGAACAAAGAGTGCAGCGATTTGCTACCATCGACGACTTGCACAAACACAAGTGCACCGTGGAAGAGATGGAAGAGTATGAGCCACATGTGGTTCGGGGCGACGTGATTTATGCAGGTGTGGATTATGAAGATATCCTGCATGCTGCTGAGAATGATCCCGATGGCTGCGACGTCGTTCTTTGGGATGGCGGCAACAACGACTTCCCGTTTTACAAACCCGATCTCAACATCACCGTCGTCGACCCGCACCGCCCCGGTCACGAGCTGCGTTATTATCCTGGCGAGGTAACCCTGCGTCTGTCCGATGTGGTTGTTATCAACAAAATGGATACTGCCGACGCTGAAGACATTCAAACGGTACGCGAAAGCATTGCCAAGGTAGCTCCCAAAGCTATTGTTGTGGATGCAGCATCACCCATCAGGGTCGACAACCCTTCGCTTATAAGAGGCAAAAGAGTGCTGGTTGTAGAAGATGGCCCCACGCTTACCCATGGCGAGATGAAAATCGGCGCCGGCACAGTAGCCGCCCGCAAATTTGGCGCTGCCGAAATGATCGACCCGCGTCCCTACACAGTTGGCAAACTCAGCGAAACCTTTGAGATTTATCCCAATATCGGCACGTTGCTGCCAGCCATGGGATATAGTGAGGAGCAACTCAAAGACCTCGAAACTACCATCAACAACACCGACTGCGATTCGGTGGTGATTGGCACGCCGATCGATCTGAATCGTCTGATCAAAATTAAAAAACCCAACACGCGCGTTCATTACGACCTGCAGGAAATCGGCCAGCCCGACCTGAAGGAAATCATCGACGCGTTTGTTGAGAAACATAATCTGAAGAAGTAATTCCGGCTTTGGTTTCTTTAAAGATAAAAAGACAGCTTCGCGATGGGGCTGTCTTTTTTGTTTGAAGCGTCGCAGTGTGATCATCTGCTGCCAAGGTATCCGGTAAGTTCTTTTAGAATTTTTTCGTGATCGAAAGCCAGAGCAGGCAGCTGATCGACCGGGAACCACCGGGCATCGGCAGCATCGTCGCCACCAGCAACTGATACATTATCGGGATTGGCAAATCCATAGAATACCACAGCGATTGTACGCCCGCGCGGGTCGCGCCCGGGATCACCATAGGTGCGGTATTGCGTCAGATCAGGAACAGTGAGGCCGGTTTCTTCTTTTAGCTCACGGGCAGCAGTAGCCTCCAATGTTTCGTCCATCTCAATAAAACCTCCCGGCAACGCCCATCGACCTTTGAAGGGTTCGTTGCCGCGCCGGATCAGAAGTATCTTTTGGTTATCCGTATTATTACTAAAAATAGCAATGTCGGCAGTAACCGACGGACGGGGATACGCATAAGTGTAGGACATAAAATTGTTATAATGTTGAAAAAGATATTAAAAACAAAGGCTCCAATATTTCAAAACAGATAAAGCCCGGAGTTAATCAACCTCATTTTGCAGCGAGGCCACCCGTAACTTGTTTCCTCCGATCTTTCTTCATCTGCTTTACGGCCTGCTGAAAGGTGTTGTCGATGCGATGATAAATCGGATAAAACCCTGCATCGTCGAGTACATTGCGGGCAATCAAAGCCTTGAGAAGCGTACGGATGGTTTCGCGGTTGGCGGCAATACCTTCTGCATCACGTTTTACGCCGTGGGCATCGGCATAATCGATAAACTCCAGCAAAAGCTGCTCATCGATGCGAAAGCCCTGGTCGAAAGCCTTAGCATCGGCAAAGCGTTGCAATGCCTGCCGATGGGTATCGGTATAATCGAAAGCAAAATCGTAAATGACGCCTTTGTTGATGAGCCGGTTGTAGTAGGCCAGGTTTTCGCCCGTTTCGACGGGAACAAATATGTCGGGCATGATGCCACCGCCGCCATAAACCACTTTCCCACCGGGGGTTACATATTTGAGCGAATCGCTAAAATGGATGCTGTCGGCATGTAAAACTTCGCCATTAATAAACCGGTTGTGAAATTCTTTATAATAATCTTCCTTGCCATTATCGTATGGTTTCTGGATACAGCGCCCTGTGGGGGTGTAATAACGCGCCACGGTGAGACGAATGGCCGATCCGTCGTAAAGATTCATCGGCTCCTGCACGAGACCTTTGCCAAAGGATCGGCGTCCCATGATGGTGCCGCGGTCGTTGTCCTGTATGGCGCCGGCAACAATTTCGCTGGCCGAGGCAGAGCCTTCGTCGATGAGGATGATAAGCTCTTCGTCCTCGAAGTTGCCGCGGGCGGTGGCGTAAGCATAATTGCGCGGACGGCTCTTTCCTTCGGTGTAAACGATCAGCTCATCATCTTTCAGAAACTCGTCGGCCACCATGATAGCTGCCTGCAGGTAGCCACCGGTATTGTTGCGCAGGTCGAGGATAAGCTGGTGCATGCCCTGCTCTTTTAATTTGCGTAAAGCACTGGTAAGCTCCTCGTGTGTTGTTGCCGAAAACTTATTCACCTTCACATAGCCTGTGGAATCGTCGACCATGTAGGCGATGTCGACGCTATAAGTAGGGATGACATTTCGCGTAAGCGTAAAATCGAGCAACTCAGGTTCATAACGCCGAAACACACGGATGTTGACTTTGGTGCCGCGCGGTCCTTTGAGTGCTTTCATCACCTCTTCGTTGGCGATGCCCACACCGGCAATGGTGTCGCCTTCCACAATGACGATGCGGTCGCCGGCACGGATGCCGGCTTTTTCGCTGGGGCCACCGGCAATCGGCGAGATCACCATCACCGTATCTTTTTCTATTCGGAATTGCACACCGATGCCTTCGAAATTTCCTTCGAGCTGCTCGTTTACCAAATCGAAATCCTTGGCGGGGATATACTGTGAGTGCGGGTCGAGCTTAGCGAGGATGTCGGTGATGGCCTCTTCCTGAACCTCATCAATTTTTACGGTGTCCACATAGTCGCGGTTGATGAGCGTGAGGATGTCGCTGATTTTGTTGTAACCCGACAAGTTGATAGAATAAACTTTGTTGCCGGCCGAACTTTTGGGCGCCAGGCGGATGCCGGCCAAAATGCCTGCTATGAGTACCACAGCAAAGAGTAAAGGGAGATAAATTGTGATTTTATATTTGAACCTTGACATTACTTAAACGTATCTATGGGTTGAATTTTTACTTTTGCAAAAGTATCAAACGCAATTCAACTGATAATCTTATAAAAAATCACAGCGGCCTATGTCCCGACTTTATCTTGTCCCCACTCCCATCGGCAACCTCGACGACATCACGCTTCGTGCCTTGCGCGTGCTGCAGGAAGTAGATTTTGTGCTGGCTGAAGATACGCGCACTTCGGGCGTGCTGCTGAAGCATCACGGCATTAGCAAACCTTTCACGGCTTACCATCAGCACAACGAGCATAAGGTATTCGAAAATATTGCCATGCGTCTGGCTGGCGGAGCCACGGCAGCGCTGCTGAGCGATGCAGGTACGCCTGCCATTTCCGATCCTGGGTTTCTGCTGGTGCGCGAGTGCATCCGGATAGGCGTGGCAGTGGAGTGTCTGCCAGGCGCCACGGCTTTTGTGCCGGCGCTGGTGGTCTCCGGCCTGCCGGCAGACAGGTTTGTTTTTGAAGGCTTCCTGCCACACAAAAAAGGACGCCGGACAAAGCTGGAGTTTTTGGCTCACGTGCCGTATACTTTTATCCTGTACGAATCGCCACACCGGCTGCTCAAAACGCTCCACCAACTGGCCGAGCACTGTGGCGCAGAGCGTGAGGCTTCTGTGTCGCGGGAGCTGACAAAGATTTATGAAGAGACTATCAGGGGATCGATCGGTAGCCTTATCGACCATTTTACAACGGGGATTGTAAAAGGTGAATTTGTGATTGTGGTGGCGGGGAAATCTTAATGAAAATTAATAAATTCCAAATGACAGTAGGGAAAATTCCAAATAAATTCCAATAACAAAAAATCAAAAATCCAACTGTTGTTCATTAACATACCGGAATTAATTGGACGCGCGGCCATGCAAATCTACATGGTAACCGTTTCATTTTTACCAAAAATTGTTTTAAACTCTTCCACCGTCAGGGCATCGTCGTTGCGATAATCGCCAATGGCGGTGCGGCACAGTGAGGCGAGATAGGCGCCGCTGCCCAGCGCTTTTCCAAAATCATTTGCCAACGACCGGATGTAGGTTCCTTTGCTGCACTCCACCTCAAACCACACCTGCGGCATCTCTATTTTTGTAATATTAAATCTAAAAATCTCTACCTCCCGCTCACGCATCTTCACGGGCTTGTTGGCGCGGGCATAATCGTAGGCTTTCTTGCCGTCGATTTTGATGGCCGAAAACACAGGCGGCTGCTGGCTGATGACGCCGGTGAACTTCTGCGCTGTCTCATGAATCATCGCCGGGGTGATGTGCTGCGTATCGAAAGTCTGGTCAGGCTCCGTTTCCAAATCAAAACTGGGCGTAGTTTGCCCGAGCATCAGACTTCCGGTGTAGGTTTTTTGCTGTGCCTGGTATTGATCTATCTCTTTGGTTTTGCGTCCGGTGCAAACAATCACTAGCCCTGTGGCCAGTGGATCGAGGGTACCGGCGTGGCCTATTTTCAATTTGCGATGGCCATAGTTGTACTTCAAAAATATGCGCAGGCTGTTTACAATATCAAAGGAGGTCCATCGCAATTGTTTATTGATGAGAATGACCTCTCCGGTGACGAAGTCGGGAGGCCGGGGGATGTTATTTTTAAAAATCATTGATTTACGAAAGTATGATCGCAAGCATGCCTACGATGAAACAGTAGATAGCGAAATAGATGAGTTTGCCTTTACTCACTATTCTCAGCATCCAGCGGATGGCCAAAAGACCTGTGATAAAGGCGGCGAAAAATCCGACCAGCAGCGGCAACCAGCCAATGGATTCGTTGCTCAACATCTGGCCATCGGCAATATCTTTCAGGTTGGCACCGATGATGGGTATCAAAACCATGAGAAAAGAAAACTTTGCCATCTCCTCGCGCTTGTTTCCAAGCAGCAGTCCTGTGGCGATGGTGCTGCCGGAGCGTGAAAGTCCGGGCATTACTGCGGCAGCCTGCGCCAGGCCAATGATAAACGCATCGAGATACCCGATTGCCCGGTTGTTGAATTTCTTGAAATAGGTCAAGGCAAGTATAGCGGCTGTGAGCAGAAGCATAGCCCCTACAAATACCAGATTGCCATCGAAAAGCGTCTCCACCTGATCTTTAAAAAACAAACCTACGATGGCGATGGGGATAAGTGAGATGGCGATTTTGGTGAGATATTGTGTTTCATCGTTCCACCGGAATCGGAAAAATCCTTTTATCAAAGAAAATATCTCTTTATAAAAAATTACAATGGTACTCATCACGGTGGCGCCGTGCACCACCACGGTAAACACCAGGCTATCTTTTACCTGGATACCCATCAGGGCTTTTCCCAGCTCAAGGTGTCCGCTGCTGCTCACGGGCAAAAATTCGGTAAGCCCCTGGAGCAAACCCAGCAGTAAAGCTTCTATCCACGACATAGCACCTGGTAATTATTCTGTGATGTTGCGCGGCTTTTTCATGATGGCATAAATGCCCAGCAGATAGCCGATCATCAGCAAGATAGGTGATAAAGTAAGCCGCTGAAAGTTAAACATGTTGTAGTTGAAAACGTCGGGGTCGTCGCTGCCGCCACCAATCATCAGCAGATAGCCCACCAGCAAAAAGGCCATGCCTATGAGCAGCCATTTGTAGTTGTTTCGGTCGAAGGCAAAATTACGGCGCTCCTCCACAGGAAGGTCAGCCGGAGGGTTGACGGGGTTTTTTACAACTTTGGTTTTCTTTTTATCTGTTTTCATGCTTTACAAGATTTGCTGCAAAATTATCAATATAAATCTTCTGACCTTACCTTTACGTATTTTTTCACTGCCAAATAGTTGGAAAAGCCTGAAATCAGCAGTCCGAAGAGGATAGTACAAGCACAGATGATCGCCACGGCAACCGGGTCGATAAATTGTGCTGTTTCGGGATACCAGGCATTCGAAGCCGCCAGCATGGCCACCAACAGCCCGCAGGCAACTCCGCCACCCACAGCTCCCTGCAACAGACTGTTGCGCAAGAATGGCGCACGGATAAATGCACCTGTAGCTCCCACCAGGAGCATGCTTTTAATAATCATCCGGCGTGCATGCACAACAAGACGCACAGTGCTGTAGATGAGCATCACGCTGATGATGATGAGCAATGCGCTAAAGAATAAGGTGAAAGTGGTAATGCGGCGGATGTTGTGGGTCACTTTGTCGAGCAACGCATGCTGGTAATAAACTTCATCCGCCAGGCTGAAACCTTGCAGGTACGCCATTACCTTGCGGGTGCTGTCGGGCTGAAAATAATTTGCCGTCAGAAACACCTCAACGGAACCCGGAAGCGGGTTGTATCCCAGAAATTCCGTGAAATCCTCGCCCAGCTCCTTCTGCAGTTCCTGCGCAGCTTCGTCGCGCGAGATGTAACGAACACGGGCAATCATGGGGTTTTGTTCCAAAATATTCATCCACTGCATGGCTTGCTCTTGTGTGGAATTTTCTTTCAGCATTACTTTGATGCCAATATGCCGGCGCGCGTAGTCGGTGATTTGGTGTGCATGCACGACCAACATTGCCGACAACCCAAGCACAAACAGCACCAGCGTTATGCTGAAGGTGGCCGTTCCGCGGGCGGTTTTGTACCGCTGATGACGCCAATGATTAGGTTTGGTTTTCATTTTTCTTCAAAAAAACAAGTTTTCAAAGATAGGTTGGCTTTTGTAAATCTGTCAGCGGGAATCCGCATTGGCATTTTCTGAAATAATGTAGAAAATCTTTTCGAGTGCTGCGTGGTATTTTTCCCATTTGCTTTGCTTCACTACGAATGTTAATGGTTTTCCGCCCGTAAAAACGGTAATGGAAGGCGCCGTTGCAGATTGAAATACAGCGCTAAGCTCCCCATAATCGACATCAGCGCTGTAGCGGTGCACCCAGCGTTTCTTTTTAAAATCCATGTACAATTTTGCAGTCGGGGCAGCAGCATGTTTTTCACCGGCTGTCAACAGGAGTGAGTCGGCCTGGGCAGGTTGTAGGGTGAAATAGGTAAAGTTGAAAAAGGTACTGTCGGTATCTGGCCGATAGGTAATATCGAACGCAAACTGGCTGTGATCATCGCTGTTTTTAAAATCTGTATTGGGATACAAAAAATAGAGATCGCCTTCTTCCTGGGTACGATGGGTGTAGTATTTTTCTAATTTCTGCCCTGAAGCCTCCGGCAATACCATGACCATCAGTATGAATATTATCGATAACCGGATAATTTTTTGTAACATATCTTTTTAATAAAAGAAAAATGGGAGAAACCCTTACAAGAAGCGCTCTCCCATTTTTATAAAAATTAATTTTAGCAATAGTAAAAAAACTATTCGCCATAAACCATTACGGTAAACGTGGCGTAAATGCCAATAATGCTGGTAGCCTGATAATCGACATGATGAATTTTGGTGATACCTGCCGAACGGGCAGCTGCCTCGATGCTGGCGTCGCCGGTGGCAACGATACCCAAGATAGAGGCTGCTTTAGCGGTACCTACTTTTGTCGATCCGGTGTTGGAGGTTACTGCCAACGGAGCTTTAATATCGGTGTACAATCCACCCATCAGCGGTGCCGAGGTGAAAGCGCAGCTCGACATGAAGCCAGCAATCAGAATTAATGCAAGAAACTTTTTCATACTTAATACTCCTTTTTTAAATTAATAGATTTGATTTTTGAAAAAATATTTTTTTAAGAAGGCGCAAAGATCCCCTTTTTGTAAGAACAACAAAGAAAAATCTCCTAAAATTTCTAAAATTAAAACCCGAATCTATCTGATCGCCTGGCTTACAGCGGTTTCCTACCGTTTCATTTTTTGCGGACGGAGCATATTTTCCGGGTTGAGCATCGTCTCAAGCTCGTCTTTGGTCATCAGACTTTGTTCGAGCACCAGATTATAGACACTTTTCCCACTGTCGAGGGCATCTTTTGCCAGCTTGTTAGCGACGTCGTAACCTAAAAACGGTACCAGCGCCGTCACCAGGCCAATACTGTTTTCGACCATTTGGCGACAGTGTGCTTCGTTGGCAGTAATGCCGTTGATGCACCGATACATAAAGGTGTTCATTCCGTTTTTGAGCATCTCGATAGATTCGAAAATGCTGTGTACAATCACCGGCTCCATCACGTTGAGTTCGAGCTGACCGGCTTCTGCTGCCAGTGTTACGGTGAGGTCGTTGCCAATTACTTTAAAAGCTATCTGATTGACTACTTCCGGAATTACCGGGTTTACTTTGCCGGGCATGATAGAGCTGCCGGGCTGCATGGGTGGCAGGTTAATTTCGTTGAGGCCGGCACGGGGGCCTGAAGAAAGCAAGCGCAGGTCGTTTGAAATCTTAGAGAGTTTTACCGCCAGGCGTTTTACGGCTGAGGAGTACATCACAAAAGCGCCGGTATCCTGTGTGGCTTCCACCAGGTTTTCGGCCAGTTCCAGATCCAGGCCAGTAATTTCACGAAGATGAACGATAACCTTATCGCTGTATTCCGGGTCGCTGTTGATGCCGGTTCCAATAGCGGTAGCGCCCATGTTTACTTCCAGGAAAAGACGCGCATTCTGATCCAACCTGCCTATCTCTTCTTCGAGCGTAGCAGCATAAGCTTCAAAAGCCTGCCCCAAAGTCATGGGCACAGCGTCCTGCAACTGCGTACGTCCCATCTTGATGACGTGTGCAAACTCCCGCGACTTTTTACGGAAAGAGGCGATGAGATTCATCAGCACATTTACCAGCCGCTTGTTGCTGTTGATGAGTGCAATTTTTACGGCAGTAGGATAAGCATCGTTAGTGGATTGAGAAAGGTTGACGTGGTTGTTGGGATGGCAATACTCGTACTGGCCTTTTTCGTAGCCCATGATTTCCAGCGCACGGTTAGCGATCACCTCGTTAGCATTCATGTTGGTGGAGGTTCCGGCGCCGCCCTGCATGGTATCCACGGCAAAATGGTAGATAAATCTGCCGTTCATAATTTCGCGGCACGCCTGTTCGATGGCTTTGGTTACAGGAGCTTCGAGCAGCCCCAGGTCGAAGTTGGTGCGGGCAGAGCCCAGCTTTACCATGGCCAGGGCTTCCACCAGGCGGTGGTAGAAGTTGAGCGTAACGCCACTGATGTGGAAATTCTCGAGTGCGCGCAGTGTCTGCACACCATAGTAGGCTTCGTAAGGCACTTCGCGTTCGCCAAGCAAATCGTGTTCGGTGCGGGTGCGGCCTGATTCGTATTGTGCCGCTGAGTTTACCACGTGGGCATTGGCCTGCCGCATACGCCGTGAGATAACGCGGGCAATATTAGAAAATATCTTAAGCGCGATAGTGCCATGCTCGGCAAAAAAATCTTTGTGGACGGTATAAACCTCTGTAGCCATCAGCGCCCTTGCAGAGGTAGAATGTGGCGAATCGTCGGTGAGTGAGCCTTCGCCCAGAAAATCGGACGGGCCAAAAACTACCAGACGCTTCTCGTGGTTCTCGTCGGTGGTTTTGAGCAATTCCACCTGTCCGCTGCTGATGAGATAAATGCTTTCGCGTGGAGAGTTCTCTATAAAAAGAGCATCGCCCTCGTCATAAGAAACCAGCTTCAGGTGCTCGGCTACTGCTTGTATTTCCTGATCATCCAGGCTTTTGAACAACTCGATTTTTTTTAGAAAATCTTTCCGGTTGTCAGCTTTTTTACTTTTCATACTTCTACTTTTATAAAATTATTTATTAAAATCAATAATATCCCAAACGAAAACCAAGCAAAAGTAGGTCTTAATGCCTTAGGCGAAAAGGGCGGGGCTAACACAACCTTACCACCTGGCGCAAAGTAATATGTTGTAATGCAACCCCAGGGGCAGCATGAAAAAATAATTAAAAACATGCTCTTCGTCGATGAAGAGCATGTTTATTCTTTTTTTTTAAAAAATCTTTATTGCTGGCTACTCCACAGTCAGCACCATGTAGCGCGAATTTTTCCAGAAAGCTTCCGGGTCGACGATCTCGAACCTGTAGAATCGTTTGGTGTCGTCGTTTTGTCGCAGCAGGTAGCTATCGGAAGGATGGATGGTAATAAGTTTTAACTTCTTGGCGTCCAGGTCGAAAACCATTTTTTTGCGGATGTCGATGCGCGTAAAATTCTCTTCGTCAAAATCGCGGTTGAGCTTGCTTACGCTTCCGATGCCAATAAAGCCGCCCTCTTTGGTGATGATCTCCTTTTCGCGCAGCTCTTTTTCGTTACCGATCACATACCAGGCGGTGTTGAGTTCTTCCACCTGTGTTTCGATCACTTTCCCCTGTTCGATAGTCTCCATGCGCAAATCCGACACCGAGGAGTACAGATCCTGCACCTCGATGTTGAGCTGTTCGAGCTGCGAAACCAACTGCACAATTTCCTGGTCTTTTTCGCGGATAGTGGCCTGAAGGCTTTCGACCATACGCCTGAGCTGGCTGTTTTCTCCTGTTGAATTTTTGATTCGTTCGTTGAGCCTGGCCAGGCTTTCTTTGTTTTGTTTCATCATCTCATCGATGGCGCGGATGTCGTCCTTCACAGAAGCTACACGGTCGCCATTTTCGGCTGTAGCCGAATTTTTTACGATCATCTTTTCGCGGGTGCGGATGTCGGCCAGGTTGTCGCCGATGTCGTTGAAAACTTCCATAAAGTTTTCCATGTCGGCATCACGTTTAGCCAGTTGCTCTTTGAGTTGTTCGTTTTCCTGATTGACGCGCTGCAGCTCTGCGCGGTTGCACGAAACAGCAACCAGGGCAAAGAGCAAAATTGCCGGAATAATTTTTTTCATTGTTTTCATAATTAAATAAATTTAGTTGGTTAACGTTCGGTTGTCATTAAAATTGAAAGATGAATTAAAAAATACCTGAAAATTTCCCTGATATCAAAGCAATCGTTTTCATGCAACCTGACAACCCGAAAACCCGACAACCCTTGCTTTTGGATTTCATCTGCGTTATTGACGGACACTAATTACCCATATCTTTGCACTTTTTTATTTTTCAGAATAATTAAACAAATCAGAGTTAAAATGTTTTCAAATCACAATCAAAATTCGCTGAACTACCCCGGGCACACCATCGATACGTTAGCCTTGAGCAAAACCTTTCTGTCGAATGTATTTGCCTGGATGTTTCTGGGTATGCTGGCCACGGCAGGCACAGCCTGGATTTTTGCCGACAACGCTTCACTCATGGCGCTGCTGGTTACCGATACGGGCATGACCGCGCTGGGCTGGATAGTAATATTTGCCCCTTTTGCCTTTGTCCTGCTGCTTGGCTTTGGCTACCAAAAGCTCTCTTCCGCCACGATGGTCATTATTTTTGTGGCCTACGCCGTGCTGATGGGCATGAGCCTAAGTTTTATCTTTCTGATGTATGAGCTGGGTTCTATCGCCACCACTTTTGCCATCACTGCCGGCATGTTTGGCGGCATGGCGTTGTTGGGCTACACCACCCGCACCGATCTTACAAAATTCGGCTCTATCCTCATCATGGCGCTTATCGGCATCATCATCGCTACGGTGGTAAACATGCTCATTCTGCGCTCCTCGATGATGGATTACGTAATCAGTCTTTTGGGCGTTTTAATTTTTACAGGTCTTACGGCTTACGACGTTCAGAAACTCAAGCGCATCGGCAGCCAGGTGGAGCAAGCCTCCGAAGATGGCCGCAAGCTCACCATCATGGGAGCTTTGACACTTTACCTCGATTTCATCAATTTATTTTTATTTTTGCTTCGTTTTTTAGGTAACCGAAAATAATTTAACAACTATGAAAGCATACGTTTTCCCTGGTCAGGGCGCCCAGTTTGTAGGGATGGGAAAAGATCTTTACGATAACCATCCCACGGCCAAAGAACTTTTCGAGAAAGCCAACAAAATTCTTGGCTTTCGCATCACCGATCTGATGTTTGACGGCACCGACGACGACCTGAAACAAACCAACGTTACACAGCCCGCCATCTTTTTGCACTCCGTTATCCTGGCGCGCATGCTCAAGGAGGACTTCAAACCCGACATGGTAGCCGGCCATTCCCTGGGGGAATTTTCGGCACTGGTTGCCAACAAATGCCTTACCTTTGAAGATGGCCTGCGCCTGGTGCAGAAACGTGCACAAGCCATGCAGAAAGCCTGCGAAGCAGAGCCTTCTGCCATGGCAGCCATCCTGGGTCTCGACGACAGTGAAGTAGAAAAGATTTTAAAAGAAGTAGACGAAGTGGTGGTTCCGGCCAACTACAACAGCCCGGGTCAGTTGGTAATTTCCGGTTCGGTGGCAGGCATCGAACAGGCTTGCGAAAAGCTGAAAAGTGCCGGCGCCAAACGTGCTTTGCCACTCAAAGTAGGCGGCGCCTTTCATTCGCCACTCATGGAGCCGGCGCGCGTAGAACTTGCCAAAGCCATTGAGGCAGCAAAATTCAGCCGTGGCATCTGTTCCATTTATCAAAACGTGACGGCACAGCCCGTAAACGACCCGGAAATCATCAAATCCAACCTGATAGCACAGCTTACCGCTCCGGTGCGCTGGACACAGATCATGAAAAATATGATCGCCGATGGCGCCAAAACAATTATAGAAGTTGGCCCGGGAACTGTGCTGCAAGGACTTTTCAAAAAAGTAGACCGCAACATCAACGCGAGCAGCGCTGCCGTCAGCGAGTGAGCTTAACTTGAGCCTGTTCATATCAAATACGAACAATAAGGTAATAAGGTTGGGAAATCGTTATTAAACCTCATTCTCTACTAAGGTTCAGAAAACAAGATAAGGTTTTTAAGGTCAAAGGCCTCATCCCCCTTTGTCACGTAATCAAGATTTGTGAATACACCTTAGAATTTTGCGTAGAGTGAAAAGGATTAAGCCTTTATCACAGCAAGTGGCGTTAATTCCACCTGAATATCCACCAGGTCGGCTTGCAGCGCCATTACCTCATGGATATCTTTATAGGATCCCGGCGCTTCATCCAAATCATCTTTGTGGCGCAACGCATGTATCACGCCCAGCTCTTCCAGCTTTGCTGATTCTGTTTTAATGTCCAAGGTTTTCCGCGCCTGTGTGCGGCTCAATACCCGCCCGGCGCCGTGGGAGCAAGAGTTGAAAGAGAGCGGGTTTCCTTTTCCCGTTACCAGAAACGAGCTGGTACCCTGCGAACCCGGAATCATCCCCCACTCTCCTTCTTCGGCACGGGTAGCACCTTTTCGGTGAATAATAAGATCGTGACCAAAATGAGTTTCCCAGGCGGCGAAATTGTGTGGTTTATTAATAAACTGCGAAAATTCTACCTCCGGCACAACTTCCTGAAAAGCACTTTTCACTCTTTCCATCATCAACTTTCTGTTTTGCAGGGCGAACAGGATGCAGTAATTCATCTCATTAAAATAATTTTTATACCCTTCTGATCCGCGCAAAAAGTAGGAGAGATCCTGCGGCACCTCTTCCCGACGTTTCATGTTTTCCTCTTTTGCTTGCTGGTGATAATGCGCGGCCACCGTATAGCCCAGGTTCCGGGAACCGGAGTGCACCATAATCCAGATGTAGCCGTCGGAGCCTTTTTGAATTTCTATAAAATGGTTGCCGCCGCCCAAAGTTCCTATCTGATGCATGGCGCTGTTGTATTCCTGCAAAACAATAGGCAACTCCTCCTCTACCGGGGGCATCCAACGCTCGTCCTGTTTTTCGGCATGATGCTTAAATCCCACCGGAATAGCTTTGCGGATATTGCTCATCACCTTTTTCAATTTCTTTTGCTCCATGTGCTCCAGGTTGGTTCTTAATGAGCACATACCGCAACCAACATCCACGCCCACCGCATTTGGAACAATGGCATCTTTGGTAGCCAACACGCCCCCGATGGGCATCCCGTATCCCTGATGGGCATCGGGCATAATGGCGATGTGCCTGAAGGCAATGCTGAGATTGGCCAAATTTTTGGCTTGCTGCAAAGCACCCTCCTCCAGCTCTTCGAGCCACAGTTTTATCGGAATCCTTTCGGTAGTTATCTTTTGTATCATAGGAGCCAATATAATCAATTTTTACATTAAAACGAAAAAGGAGCGTGTAAGTTGAAAATGGGTTAATATTTCCATCTGTTAGCCAAAGCCACCAGCGACAGCATTACCGGTACTTCAACCAAAACTCCTACAACGGTAACCAAGGCTGCGGGCGATTGCAAGCCAAATAAGGCAATGGCAACGGCAACGGCCAGTTCAAAAAAATTGCTTGCGCCAATCATTGCCGATGGCGAACAAATGGCATGGGGCAATTTTAACTTTCTGCCACTAAACCATGTGATGAAAAAGATAAAATAGGTTTGAATGATCAATGGAATTGCTACAAGCAAGATGATCAACGGGTTCTCGGTAATGGTATTCCCCTGAAATGCGAAAAGTAAAATCAAAGTTAATAGCAGAGCTAAAATAGAAACCGGTTTAAATTTGGGCAAAAAGGCTTTTTCAAACCATTCTTTGCCTTTTTTCCGAATTAACGCTTTGTGGGTAACATAACCGGCCAGCAGCGGAACCACAACAAATATCAACACGCTTGAAACCAGCGTATCGTAGGGAACCTGAACATCGGTAATGCCCAGGAGCAAACCCACGATAGGAACGAATGCCACCAAAATGATCAGGTCGTTTACCGAAACCTGAACCAACGTGTAATTGGGGTCGCCATCGGTTAAATAGCTCCAGACAAATACCATTGCGGTACACGGAGCTGCGCCTAATAAAATAGCACCAGCAATGTATTCGCCGGCCATTTCCGGGGTAATAAAAGCGGCGTAAATTTTTGTGAAAAAAATCCAGGCAAAAAATGCCATGGTAAAAGGTTTTATCAGCCAGTTGACTACAAGGGTAAGTATTAATCCCTTAGGGCGTTTGCCCACATTTTTAATACTCGAAAAATCGACCTGCAGCATCATGGGATAAATCATCAACCAAACCAAAATGGCAACGGGGATATTTACCCTGAACACTTCCATTTTACTTAACACTGCTACACTTTCGCCGGCAAAATTGCCAATAACAATTCCAGCCCCGATACACAGCGCGACCCAAAGCGTAAGGTATTTTTCAAAGAATCCGATTTGTTTTTTCGCAGTCATTATTTTAATAATTTGAAAATTAGCTGATTCTAATTCATTTTATTTTTCGGCGTAAACAGTGATGCTGAATATGCCAATGCCTGATTGTTTGTATTCGATCAGTTCTTGTGGCGACAGGTAATTCAATAAAACCGAATCAGGAACGTCAATTGGTTTCTCTTTTTGTACTTTAATATTTACCAGGCCACTGTTGCTGATTACTTTCAGGTAATCGTCTTTTTGCATGGCGCCTGAAACACATCCGACATACATCTCGGCTGCCTGTTTGAGTTTTTCCGGTAACTCGCCTTTTAAAACAATATCGGAAACCGAAAGGTGCGCTTCAGGTTTCAAAATGCGATAAATTTCAGCAAATGCTTTGTCTTTATTTGGAACAAGGTTCAAAACACAATTGCTAATTACCACATCGGCAGTGTTGTCGGCAAGTGGTAAATCTTCAATATCGCCTAAGCAGAATTCGATATTTCCGTAACCCAATTTCTGATTATTTTCCCTGGCTTTTTCAATCATCGATTCGGTCATATCAATACCGATAATTTTACCATTCTCGCCAGCCAGTGCCCGTGCAACAAAACAATCGTTGCCTGCACCAGAGCCTAAATCAACAACGGTATCTCCTTTCTTTATTTGGGCGAACTCTGTCGGAATACCACAACCCAAGCCCATGTCGGCATCAGGGTTATGCCCTTCAATGTTTGCATACTCATCGCCAATCATGCTGAATTCCAGCTCCCCGCAACAACCAGAATTTCCGCAGCACGAAGATTGGTTGGATAAAACATTTTGTTTGGCAATTGCTCCATATTTTTCTTTAACTACTGATTTTAAATCTTCTGCTTTCATAATTATGATTTTATTTGTTCGACATAAAAACTGCAAAACGCTTTCTTAATTTCGTCGCGGACGCGGATGAATTCGCTCCAAATGAATTCTTCTGTTCCTGTGGCGTGCGACGGGTCGTCGAATCCGATATGCAATCTTTGTTTCACTTTTCCGGAGAAAACAGGGCAATTTTCGTTGGCGCCGTCGCAAACCGTAATTACAAAATCCCACGCTTCATCAAGGTACAACTCCACCGAATCGGAGGTGTGGTGGCTGATGTCGATGCCAATTTCAGCCATTGCCTTAACTGCGTTTTCATTCAGTTTTCCGGATGCTTCTGTTCCGGCAGAGCGCACGGTAATATTTTTATCAAACGACTGCAGAAAACCATGTGCCATCTGGCTGCGGCAACTGTTGCCGGTGCATAGGATTAGAATTTTCATTATGTATTAATATTAAAAATAAAAAGTGCTTTCCCGGCCGGCATTTTTACAATCCAATCGTTTTGCGCACACCGACCTGAAATGCAAACAGATTTGTAAGCTGATAGCCGTTTACATATTTATACACCGGAACATCAACCAGCCCTAGCACAGCCCATGTTTTGTGGATTGAGACCTGCACCTGAGGTTTCAGAAAAACTACTGCCCCGCCTGTAGATTCTATTTTCGTGTCGTTTTCGCGGGCATCCCGTTGCCGAAGTTCAAGACGGGTGGCCAGTGAAGCCACGAACCCTGGTTGCCTGGAATAGAACCCGGAAACCTCCAGCATATAAAAGTTCCCGTATTTGTACGTCAGAAAATCTTCTTCTATTTTGTTGCTCCATTCAAAAAAAGCGAAACTGCTCCATCCAAAACGGGCATCTTTCTTTTTATGCGAATAAAACAGCCCTGAATTAATCTTGAGCGCACCGGACGATGGCTGCAATGATACGGGTATTACCACACCATTGGTTTGTTCGTTAAAGGCTCCAATAGGAAACCTACCGCCAAACGAAAATATCAATTGGCTCTCATTCACAAGTTTCACCGGCAATAAGCTATATCGCAAGGTTAACGAAAGGTCGCCAATTCCGGAGGCTTCGATGGTTTCGGTGCCGGCACTCAGCTTAACTACCTGCGTCTTGTTAAAAAAGTATCCCATTTCGCTGTGAATGGTAAAGCGCCAATTCACTCCGTAGGTCATCGATAAGCTGCTGTAGTTGTAATAGCTTTTGTCGATATGCTGGATTTTTTCTTTGCTATTCAGATGGTAATAATCGCGGGAATAGCTCAGACGGTAGGCTGCAAAAACGCGCAGCTCACTTTTTTTAAGGCCATCCTGGGAGCCGTCGCCGCCGACAGGATTCCCTGCCGAACAACACTGACCCTGTGGCGAAAGATGTGCCAATAGCAAAGGCAGAATGATTAAGAAAAATAAAACGTTGGTTTTCATATGCCCGCTATCTTGCATCCACCTGAACCATTATCGTGTCGGAAACACTGCCAAAACTATTCGTTACTACGCACTCGATTGTGTTTAGTCCCACGCATGATGGGCAACCCCAGTATCTCACGGTGATTGAATCTTTCCCTATCATGCTTCCATGATTTGTGCGCCACTGGTATTTGAGGTTTTCGCCACGGGCGTGAGCAGTTACCAGAATCTCTTCCCACACAATGATATGCTTGCTGGTAGTGGTGATGCTGTCGAGAGCCAGGTTTACAGTGGGAGCAACATAGGGTTTCTGCTCTTCTTTTTCGCAGGCCGATGCGACAAACATCATTATAGTTAATAAAATGAAGAAGTGTCTCTTTTTCATGCTTTCTTATTATTAAGAAAAAAAACCTTTTTGTAGATAATCAACATGATCAATAATTCTGAATTTCAGGTTTGTTAATTTCTTGTTCTAATTCTACGGTCGAAATATACCCTGTGTGTCTGAAAAACTCTTTCCCTTCTTTGTTTAAAAGTACTTGTGTTGGAATGGCGGCAATGCCGTAAAGTTTCATCAGGTTTTGACTTTCGGGTAGTAAAATATTCAGGAATACCACATTTACACGGTTTGGGTATTTGGATTGAAATTCTTCCATTACACTTTCCATACGTTTGCAGGCAGCACATCCTGTTGCACCAAATTCAAGAAAGGTGATTTCGTATTTTAAGCCATTTGCAGAATAGTTGTAAAGCGAGTCGATCAAAGCTTTCTCCGAAAGGGTTATTTCAGAAGATGCCTGGTTTTTCATCAATTCAGATAGATAATTATTCGTGCTGTCTTTCATCGAAAAGCCAATGATCAGTAATGCAAAAAGCAAAACGAATACGATCCACGGAAAAATTTTTTTAATCATACATTTAAGCACCCTCTTTGGATGAGTTTTCAGCATTGAGCATATTTCCTGAAGGATCGGTAAGAGTTATCCCGCCAACAGAAGTTGCCCTGCCACGGCCGATGATGATTGAAGCCCGTTATTAAAATTATTCTTCTCATTATTCAAGTTTTACATTGCTCCATAAATCAATCCGGTAATTGTAGCCATCACCACCACAAGAAGCACATAGACTATTGTTTTTTGCGTACCAATCACGTCGCGTATCACCAGCATGTTGGGCAATGAAAGCGACGGACCGGCCAAAAGCAAAGCCAGTGCCGGCCCTTTACCCATGCCGGCAGCCATCAATCCTTGCAAAATGGGAACTTCGGTGAGCGTGGCAAAATACATGAAAGCGCCCACAATGGAGGCAAAGAAATTGGAAAACACCGAGTTGCCACCCACCAGGTTTGCAATCCATGCGTTGGGAATAATTCCGGCCATGGCCACATCGTCGTGGGTTGAACCAAGCAAGAAACCGGCAATCAATACACCAATGGCCAGCAAAGGAATAATTTGTTTGGTAAACTCCCACGAAGAGATTGTCCAGTCTTTGTTTTCAGGATTTTTCTTATCCGTAAGCGTAATGATGCTCAGGCCTGCAATTCCGACAACCATGGGTATCAGCGGCGAAGTGGTAAGGAATGCGGAAGCTACTGTAGCTATTGCTGCTAAAGCCACCCATTGCCATTTAACTTTTAGGATTGCGATAAGCGAATACACCAACAACAAACTAAAACCGCCGGTGATGTACCATTTGTGCGCCCATATCCAATACCAGGTGCCACTGGTTACACCCTGGGTGGGTTTGCCCCAGTTTGCAAAAACAAGAATGGCAACGAGCGTAAAAAAATGAAAAGCCGTTTGCCACATTGGGCGCTTTTCGGGCATGTCCGGGAAGTTTATCTGCTCTTCACGCTTTACTTTTTCTTCTTTCCTATAAATTAGTGACATTACTGAACCTATTACTACCGCAAATACCACCGCACCAATAATTCGCGCCACACCCATTTCGAAACCTAAAATGCGGGCAGTAAGTATAATTGCCAGAATGTTGATAGCCGGGCCGGAATACAAAAACGCGATGGCCGGCCCCAGGCCAGCTCCTCTTTTGTGAATACTCGAAAACAACGGAAGAATGGTGCAACTGCACACTGCCAGTATGGTTCCCGATACCGATGCCACGGTATAAGCCACCCATTTTTTTGCTTTGGCACCAAAGTATTTCATCACTGCGCCCTGGCTTACAAATACAGCAATTACACCCGCAATAAAAAAAGCCGGCAACAAACAAAGGATAACATGCTCCCGGGCATACCATTTTGCCAGATCGAACATCGAAAACAAAGCTTCACTGAATCGCGCATTTTCGAGTGGCATGAAATAAACAAATACAAATACTGCCGCAATCCACAACAGTATTTTCAGCTCTCTTTTCCAATTCATAACACAGATAATTGCATCGTTCGTAATATCACGAACAGTTCATTTAAATTTTTTTAAAAATTAATAGTGAAAACGTAGTAGGCACCAACAACAATAAACAAAGCTGCAACTGCCCGCCTGAACCAAAGCTCAAAGGTTTTCAGTTTGTTGTAAACATTGCCAATGGAACCTAAACTAAAAGCCAGGAGCCAGGCAAAAATTATCACCGGAATGCCTGTAGCTATGGCAAAAACCAGCGGCAAATACAAGCCGCTTGCGCTACTGATGGTCATCGGAATGAGCATTCCGAAATAGAGCACGCCGCTGTAAGGGCAAAATGCCAGTGCGAAAACCACTCCCAACAAAAGTACGCCCCAAAAGCCACTGTTCGATTTACGCTCCATTTTTTCGCTTAAAGAACCCAGACCTGGAATTTTGAGCTTTAAAACCCCCAGCATAAATAAGCCGATGATGATCAGTAGCGGGCCAAGAATCTTCTCGCCCCATGCCTGGAAAAAACCTTCGAGGGCAAAGCGGCTTGCGCCAAAAAAGAAAAGCAATCCTATTGCCGTGTAGGAAATGGCGCGTCCTAAGGTATAGATCAATCCGTTGGCGAACACCTTGCGGCGGCTTTCGATGTCTTTGCTGATGTAGCCGATGGCCGTGATGTTGGTTGCCAAAGGGCAGGGGCTTATGGCCGTCATAAGCCCCAGGATAAAAGCTGTGAGAATCGGAAACTGCGAAGTTTCCAGCAAGTCGTTTAATATTTCCATGCTTACAGCATCTTGTCGATAGCGGCTTTGAGCTTCTTTTGAAACCTCTCCGGGCTGCTGTTGGCATACAGAAAAGCATCGTTGGTAAGATCTGTTTTTTGGTCACCGCTGACGAGGAGCAAGGTTTGCCCGCTGATTTCATACTTTTCGATGAGTGGATGGGCAGCATTTTCTTCACTGTCGATGGACTCGAAGCTCACCTTTTGGCCATAATTTTCCTCGATGGTTTTTCGTGCAACCGCTTCTACGGCCTTACAAGTAGCGCAGCGGCGTGTAGCATGGAAATAGTAAACCTGCACCTGGCTAATTACCTTTTGGTCGGCTGCTGTTACTTTTTCACCCGATGGCTGGGCGGTTCTCACGCGATCGGCATCTTGTGCCGAAACCATTGCTATTCCTACAAAAAGAATAAAACTTAAACTGCTGATGATTTTTTTCATGTTTGGAAAGTTTATTTGGTTATTAATTTAGAAATTTCTTCTACTGACGGGACCCTTCCTTTCACCACAATATTTCCATCTACTATCAAGGCAGGCGTCGACATTACGCCATACTGCATTATTTCCATGATGTCGTCCACTTTTGTCACGGTGGCCTCCACGCCGGTTTTAGCAATTGCCTCCATGGTGGCTTTTTCGAGTGAGTTACATTTGGTACATCCGGTACCCAATACTTTGATTTCCATATTTGTAAATTTTAAAATTTAAGAAATTAAGACCTAATTCAATTCTTTATTTTAATCTCAGAACCATTTGAATATTTCATTTCGTCATTCGTGAAACAACGAACACTATTTGCAAAAAATTTTTATAATCCCAAAAAGCTTTTAAAAAGCTGCTGCGCTTCTTTCCAGTTTTCTTTATTCAGGCAGTACTTTATTTTGGGTGCTTCAATTTCGCCCTGAATCAATCCGGCCGCTTTTAGCTCTTTGAGATGTTGTGATAAAGTAGATTTTGCTATGGGCAGCTCTTCGCTCAGGTCGCCGCTGTAGCAGCAGCTTTGTTTAGAGATCAAATCCAAAACATACATGCGCACCGGGTGCCCCATTGCTTTGGCGTACCGGGCAAGGCGGATTTGGTTTTCTGATGCAACTGATTTAATACTCATCCTGTTCGTAGATTTGCGAACAAAGGAAACATTTTTTATTATTCAAATCAAAAAGAGGAGGAATTATTTTTCGTTTGGGTGCTTACAAAATTTTGCAGCTACTGCTATTAAGGCTCTATTAGTGAGTTGATGAGATGAGTAGCCCGCTTAGTATGGGTCGTTTAACTCAACCACAGTACTTTGCCAGCAAAAAAAGGCATAAGTATTTCAGTAAGCTCTATCCCAAATAAAGGGCATGTTATGATGAGTTCGTTGAATGTTATGATGAGTTCGTTGAAAGATACTGATGTAAAAGTATTGCGGGCTGAAGCCCGCCGGTTTCTGACTGAGCTGTTTGACCCCGCCCTGAAGGGCGGGGTTATTGACATGTTAAAGATGAACTTCACACAACGTAATATCAGAGCCATAATAATTAAAAAAACCGGCAACCCTTGAGAGGTTATCGGTTTTATTTACGCCTGGAAATTAAAACCAACTATCGGTTCACCACAAATTTCTTTGCGATTGTATTTTTGTCGGTGGTGATGTGAATGATATAGGTTCCGTTATGGGATAGTTGATCGCTGAAACTGGTTTCGTTAAAGGTTTTCTTTTGCAAAACAACTTGTCCGTGCAGGTTAATAATTTCGATCTGCTGTGTTTCCGCAGGGAAAGTTATCGTGAATTGGCGCTGTGCCGGGTTAGGAAAAACGGCGATTTTTTCTACATCCGACCGCACCTCATTTACGTTTACGCTCAACAGGGCGTTGTAGGCATTTATGCGGCCATGGCCGTAATATTGGTCCCAGCCGGGCGTGTCTTCGGCGGGGTCGCCCACCTGATCTTCGGCCGATAGCTCGATGATCGCTTTAATCTGCGCCGGCGTTAGGCTGATGTTCTGAGCCAAAAGCAAGGCCGAAAGCGCTGCCACATGGGGCGTGGCCTGGGAGGTTCCGCCCCAATAGGTGTTGAAATTGGTGTTGGATAGATAGTGCAAGCCGTAAATGTAGTTGCCGGGAGCAATCACCGAAATATGTTCGCCGTAGTTGCTGCCGCTTGTAGTGCTCCAATAAAATGGATATGCCCGCTCATCGTTTGGGTTGGTTGCACCAACGGCAATTACTCCCGCGAAACCGGCAGGATAAAAGGTTGTATTTGAATTGGTGTTCATCATACATGCCACCACTACTACGTTGTTATCCAAAGCGTAATCCACAGCTTCCTGAAAAGTAGCGGAATAGCTCTCGCCACCCAACGACATGTTGATTACGTTAGCTCCATTATCGACAGCATAATAAATCGCCGCCGCCCACCAGGAGTAATAGCCCCAGTTTTCATTGCTGAGTCCTTTCAAAGCCATGATTTTACAATTCCAGTCGACGCCTGCGTAGCCAATTTCGTTATTTCCATTGGCACCCACAATACCCGCCACATTGGTACCGTGGCCAAAATCATCTTTTGGCAAATTATCGTCATTTGCCATATCCCATCCCTGCACGTCGTCGATGTAACCATTGCCATCGTCGTCGATGCCATTGTCGGGGATTTCGTTGTAATTCGTCCAGATTCTGCCTGCCAGATCAGGATGGTCCAGCTTTATCCCGGTATCGATAATCGCCACCACCACGGTGCTGTCGCCCTGCTCGATTTCCCAGGCACTTTCCATATCAATATCGGCTCCTGCCACAGCGGGCGATAACGGAAAAGTACCGTCGTTTTTCAATGACCATTGTCTGGAATAGTATGGGTCGGTAGGCGTAATTCCTGCCACACCGCCTGTCGAGCCTTTTGCGTCAGCTTCGGCATATTCGATGTCGCCCGTGGTGTAAAATTCATTGATTATTTGCTGAATATCTGTCCCATCGGGAAATTGAACCACATAGCTATGGTTGGTCATTTTACGGCCGGTAATGAGTTTTTGAATTTCGACACCATCAAAATCCAGACACAGCGCGTCGATTTTACTACTTCCGGCAATTGATTTTTCACCGGCAAAATTTTCGAGAATCCGGTCGTTTTTTAATTTTACAATAATTCTGGTGGTTGGCTCAGCCAACTGGCCGAACGCCGGAAGGGTGAACAGCAAAATTATAAAGGATGTAAAAATGTTCATTTTCATAATGTTTGGGTTTTTTTAGATGATTAGTAAGATCACTTAACACGCATCAGAAAACGATTGTTTGCCAACAATTTGTTAATTATTTGTTTTTTCTACTACTACGCTTATCTGATTCATAACAATTAAATTTGATGCTCGACTATTACAACCCAGCTTGTTTTAAAATGCTCTTTAAAGCATATGATTTTTCAGCTTCCCCGATTCGATGAGCTTGCGCAGATATTTGTTGGCGGTGGCTTGTTGCAAAGCCTGAAGATAATGCGCATTGTGCAGGTCGCTGCCGGCCAAATCCACCATGCCCGCGTCGATGAAACGTTCGGCCATCCTTTTTACTTCGCCGGAATAGTAGCCCGTGAGCGAATTGATGTTGATTTGAAAAAGCACACCGCGGTCTTTGATCTCTTCAAATTTCCCAAATTCTCTGAAAAAATAGGAATAGCGCTCCGGGTGCGCAAGGATGATGTTGTAGCCGGCAATTTGTAAATCAAAAAAGAAATCGCGCCAACGCGGATGCTCATTGAAATACGAAAACTCTACCAGCAGATGCTTTTTGCCAAAGGTAAGCAGCTCACCCGATTTGTATTTCTGTTCAAACTTATCGTCGATCAGGTATTCGGCGGCAGCCTGCAACTCGATGTGTATGTGCTGTTTGGCCAACTCCCGCTGCACGCGCTTCAAGCCCGGCAATATGGTTTCCGGTGTGTTGCAATAAAATTCGCCCTGGATGTGTGGCGTCGTTATCAGTTTTTTGTACCCCAGCGCCTGCATTCCTTTGATAAGCTCGATAGAGGTTTCCAGGCTGTCGGAGCCATCGTCGATGCCTGGGATCAGATGCGAGTGCATATCGGTGCCAATGGCCGACATGTCAGCTTTGGAGGCAGTGCCACTTCCTTTAAATAAATTTCCAAAAATCCCCATCGTCTTATTTTGGCTGCAATATTACCACTTTACGAAAGAAGGCTGGCTGTTAAGGTTTTTAATTTTTAAATCTGACGGTAACATTTCAAAACATTGGCTACAATTTCAAAGCTCCTGACCCAGGGTAAAGTTATTGTTGCATTTTTTAGATTTCTCCCTCAAAATTTGCTTTGCAAATTTTTTCAGTCGAAATGACAAGCATCACGATGTTGATGGGGAGGCGGGATCGGGCGCTGCGCGCCCGATCCCACCTCCCCTCCCACTAGCGCCAGCGTGCGGTCATTTCGATCCGCCAACTGGCGGAGAGAAATCTCATAAATATCCTTATTCGCTTGTAAACACAAAATACAATCTGCAAATATTTCTTTAGTAGAAACTTGTATTGTCGACAATGTGAATTGGGATAAGAGAATTGTAACTCACTAAATAACAATTAACAGGGCCTAAGCTGCATCTATTCTTGCGGGCTTAGCCTGCTTTTCTATAAAATCGTTGTGGAATGAAAACAGGCAGAGCCTGTAAAAATAGAATGGACGAGGCACAGCCTCGTCCAAACCCCAGTGATATAGTTTCCGAAACAACAAACAACACTTGCCCTGAGCTGGTTTCGACAAGCTCAACCACCGGCCGAAGGGAACAACAGAAACAACTCTACAACCCGCTTTCTGCTCCCACTTCACTTTTTCGGCTTATTTTTGCAACATCATATTTTATTATTAAAAAAGAGAAAACAAAAATGAAACATCTCCTCTGGCTTTTATCGGCGACCATTCTGGCTTCGCTTTTTGTAACAGGATGCAAATCCGACCACACCCAGCCTCCCATAAACATCATCCCGCAACCGCTTCAGGTAGAGTTGCAAAAAGGTTATTTTATACTGACCCCCGAAACGAACGTTATTTTTGATCTGCGTAATACCGAAGTTGCTACTGTGGTGGATTTGTTTCGCAGCCAAATTAACCAAAGCACGGGTATGCTGCTGAACACTTCTACTTACATGGATCATCACGGCGGGCAGGGAATCTATTTTTTTCTGGATGCTGCCGCCGACACTTTGGGCAATGAGGGATACGTATTGGAAGTTGTGCGGACTGCCGTAAAACTTACTGCCTGCAAGCCGGCAGGATTGTTTCGCGCCATGCAGTCCGTTTATCAACTCATGCCGCCGGAAGTTTACGACACTACCAGGCAGAATGTTACATGGCAGATACCCTGTGTAAAAATTCACGACAAGCCAGGCTTTGGCTGGAGGGGCATGCACCTGGACGTGTCGCGCCACTTTTTCGATGTGGATTTTGTAAAACGCTACATCGACCTGATTGCCATGCACAAGATGAACGTTTTCCACTGGCATCTCACCGACGACAATGGCTGGCGCATTGAGATAAAAAAATATCCAAAATTAACCGAGGTCGGCGCCTGGCGCGTAGATCGCGAATCGCAGCCGTGGAATGATGCCACGCCCCCGCAGCCCGGCGAAAAGGCTACTTACGGCGGGTTCTACACACAGGAACAGATACGCGAAGTGGTGGCTTATGCCGCAGCACGGCACATCATGGTGGTGCCCGAAATAGAGATGCCCGGCCACGCTTCGGCCGCCATCGCCGCCTATCCCGAGCTGGCATGCACCGATGGCCCTTTTTATGTGATGTCTGGTGGCTACTGGCCCATCGAAGATATTTTTTGCGCCGGCAACGAAAAAACTTTTGAAGTGCTCGAAGGGGTGCTCGATGAAGTAATTGAACTTTTCCCGGCGCCCTACGTCCACATCGGTGGCGACGAAGCTACCAAAACGCACTGGGAAACGTGCCCCAAATGCCAAAAACGTATGCGCGACAACCAGCTTGCCAACACCCACGAGCTGCAAAGCTATTTTGTGAAACGCATCGAGAAATATCTGATCAGCAAAAACAAAAAACTCATCGGCTGGGACGAAATCCTCGAAGGCGGACTGGCGCCCGAGGCTACGGTGATGTCGTGGCGCGGCATCGACGGTGGCATCCAGGCAGCCCGCGAGGGTCACGATGTGGTGATGTCGCCGGTAACGCATTGCTACCTCGACTACTACCAGGCCAACCCTGATTTTGAACCCAACGGTATTGGCGGCCTCATTACTTTAAAAAGAGCTTACTCCTTCCATCCCGTTCCGGCTGACCTCACTGCCGAACAAGCAAAACATATCCTGGGTGGCCAGGGAAATGTGTGGACAGAATATATTCACACCCCTGCACACGTCGAGTACATGGCGGTGCCCCGCATGGCGGCGCTGGCCGAAGCGCTCTGGACGGCGCCGCAACAGAAAAACTGGGACAGCTTCCGGCAGGGCATCGAAACACAGTTCGACCGATATGATGTTTTAGGTGTAAATTATTCCGAAGGATCGTACGCAGTGGAATTTAAAACCAACTTCGACAGCACCAACCGGAAATTCACCGTAGAACTTACCACCGAGCAGCTCTCGCCCGAAATCCACTACACCACCGACGCCTCGGTACCCACTCCGCAATCGGAGCTTTACAAGAATCCGCTCACCATCGACAGCCCGGTAACTTTGCGTGCAGCAATTTTTACCGCAGGCATAATGAACGAAACCTTTTCGGAAAAAAGAATTGCTTTTCATCAGGCGCTTGGCGCAAAGGTAAAATACGTCACTTCGCCTTCCAACAAATATCCCGGCCAGGGTGCCACCACGCTGGTAGACGGACTGCAGGGAAGCATGCGCCACCACGACGGGCTGTGGCAGGGATTTTATGGCGACGACATGGAGGTGGAGATAGATTTGGGCGCAACGCGCACCATCAGCAGTGTAACCGGATCGTTTATGCAATATCAGGCCATCTGGATTTTCATGCCGGAAACCATGGAAGTTTCCCTTTCGGAAGATGGCATCAACTATTCGCCGGCAGGCACAGCCACCAACACCACCGACCGGAAGAAAGACGGCGGCTTCCCCGAGGAGCTTCAGGTTCAGTTTGCCGAAACCCCGGCGCGTTATATCCGCATAAAGGCAACCAACGGCGGCGTCTGTCCGGCGTGGCATCCGGGCGCCGGCGACACCACCTGGATTTTTGCCGACGAAATTATTGTGCGGTAGCAGGAGGCAGTTCTCAGGAGGCAGTCCTAAGTCCTCAGTTCCCAGTAGGCAGCCTCAGTCAGGATATGACAAAATTGAAGCAAACCTCATGCTCGTAAAAGTGATGGGAACTTTAATTCAAATTATGAATAAAACATGCAGGTGTCGGAAGTTCACCATTATCAAAACTTGCAAAATATGCAAGTTTTGATAATCTAATTTGTATTTGATTTGTGGCCAGGCTATTCACTAACCCCGGCCTAAAGGCCGAAGGTAAAAGACAAAGGTATTTTAGTAAGCTCTATCCCAAATAAGGAGCATGTTATGATGAGTTCATTGAAAGATACTGAAGTAAAAGTATTGTGGGCTAAAGCCCGCCGGTTTCTGACAGTTTTTTCTGACCCCGTCCTAAAGGGCAGGGTTATTGAGATACTACAGATGAGCCACAAACAATAAATAATATCAGAGCCTCCAATTGGTATCTTTGCACCATGGTTAATTACACAAATCGTAAGGAATACACCTCCTCCCAAAATAGAAAATGAACAATACAAAGGACTTACATATTGAGGCGGAACTTTTGCCGCTGTTCGACTATTCTTTGAATGGGTTCGCCAGGAAACGAATTCTCGACATATTGGAAACTCCCCTTACATCGATAGCCGCGATTACCCAACGACAAAACATCCTCAAAGGGTTTTCGGCCAACCACAAAATCTTAAAGGATTATTCCTACACCGTGCTGTACCTGAACGAAGTCCATTTTTTTCTTACTACCGACGAAATTGAAGACCTCTCCCAAAAAAAGATCAAATACAGATTCTTTGCCTCTAAACAAGAAAAAATACGCTACGTAAGCAGGTTCAATCAGTTGATCCTGTTTTTTCATCGCCTGCAATCAAAGTATTTTTTGCGGCTGGATGTAGAACAATTTCCGGAAGAATACGGCGGGAGCATAAGCCGGATATTGCAATTTCTCTCACACTTCGATCTGCACAAACACGAAAACCTCGTCAGGGAACAACGGCTGAAGGACAAGCACATAATAGCGCTGACGGAGAAAATTAACGAACTTAAAAAGAAGGAATTGATTGCAACTTTTTGGGAGGATCTGTTTCTATTCGAGGCGTATCTTTCGATAAATTTCGGAATTATAAAAAACAACTTTGCCTTCCCGAATTTTACCACGAAAGGAATTAAACTTCCCGGGTTTTATCATCCCTTGATCAAAGAGCCTGTAAAGAACGATTTTGAGACCGATAGCAATGTAATCGTATTGAACGGCCCGAATATGTCGGGTAAATCCACTTTTCTCAAGGCGGTAGGGCTTTGTATTTATCTTGGCCATTTAGGCCTGGGAATACCCGCATCATCAGGGGAAATTCCATTTTGCGAACACTTTGCAATCCATATCAACCGCAGAGACGATATTCTAAAAGGCTACAGCCATTTTATGACAGAGGTGATGAACCTTAAAAACGTAGTCGAAAATGCCACCAGCGGCAAACAATGCTTTGCCGTCTTCGACGAACTCTTTAGCGGCACGAATGCCGAAGATGCCTTCGAGATAAGCAGGACGACAATAAACGGTCTTAGCAAATTCGAAAACTCTTATTTTTTAATATCCACCCACCTGCAGGAACTCAAAAGTGTTTCAAACCCCCGGATTTCAAATTATTACATCGACTGCGAACTGATCGGTGACAAACCGACATTTACCTATAAATTAAAAAAAGGTTGGTCGGACATTAAAGTAGGCAGAATTTTATTCGACAAAGAGGGATTGAACAAATTGCTGAGCTGAATGGAAGCGTGGAAAAATCTTCCTTAAAAAAGTAGGTGAGCAAGATTTAGGCCGCACCGTCTTTTGCGCAAAGCTGCAAATTTCATTGCGGCGATGTTTTTATCCGGCGCGTGCCGGCTTTCCAGCACTACGAAGACCTCACTCCCACCCCTCCCGACAATCGGGAGTGAGCGCCCGAGCACAAGCCACTGCTGAGGGTGATCTCGGCGAAGAAATAAAAACCGTATTTCTAATCATTTAACCTTAGCAGAAAAATTCAACATCCCGCAACAACCTAATTACCTTATTAATTGCTACAAATTCGTGTGAATTGGCTTAATTCGTGTAATTTGCGGATTCTTAAACTATTCGTGGATTCTTAAAACTATCCGCTAATGACCTCATCCCCCACCCCTCCCGATAATTAGCAGAAAAGCACCACAACTCATCACAACCATACTACCTTATCAAATAACATATTACCTTATCTTTGCTGCCTTTCAAAAATCGTAAAAAGGGAGAATTTTTAGGGGGTTTTGTTAGAAAAAATTATTGTTGAAACAGAAAATGGTTGCTGCTGCAACCAGGATTTTATGAACTTACGACCATACCATTGATGAATAAACGGCAACTCGGGGCATCAGCATATCAGTACACTTTAATAATCCTTCTATTGGCTGCCCTGGCTTTGAGCGGTGGCAGGGATTTTTTGTTTCAGAAAGAAGAGGCAGAAGTTGTGGTGACGCTGGAAAACATCCAGGAGATTTACCCCACGGCAACTGCTTACACCAGGAACAGACTTGGCGCCTTTGACGTTTACAACCACAGCGGCGACAAAATAGGCGCAGCACTCCTCTCGTCCACCTACTCCCGGGAATATGGTTATGGCGGCCAGGTTCCGCTGTTAATAGGTGTGGATGATAATTTAACGATTACCAAAATTGCTTTGCTGCCAAATAACGAAACCAGCGACTACATCGACGCCATTTACGGCGATGCGTTTATCGGCAGGTGGGAGGGCGTGCGCCTGCACGATGCCATGCAGCTCCGGGTGGACATCGTTTCGGGCGCCACACATACCAGCAATGCTGTAATTGCGGGCGTTCGACAAACAGCCTCTTCGGTTTTAAAGTCTGATGCATCCATCATCACCGAAACCAACCTTTGGACAACGATTAAAAACGTGTTGTTTTTGGTTTTGATGGGTCTGTCGCTGGTGATGGTTTATAAAAAAGGAAAAGCAAAATACCGCACCATTTATTTGGTTTTGGTATTGGTTGTCATGGGCTTAATCCTCAACAACGCACTTTCGGTGCAACTGCTCCACGGCTGGCTACTCGACGGATTTGGGTGGCGCGCCAATTGGCAAAGTAGCGTAATATTTCTCCTTGCAGTGGCCATCTCATTTATCGGCAAGCGCAAATATTATTGCAACTATCTCTGTCCGATGGGCGCTTTGCAGGAGTTAACCAACCATTTTACACCTTTTAAAAAAAGAAAACTGCCCACACGCTTTAAAGGAATAACTACCCGTGAAATTTATCTGACGCTCATTGCGGGCGCTTTGTTGTTGGGCTTTACGCCCGAATTGTCCTATTTGGAGCCTTTCATGTTTTTCTCATTTCGCATCGCAGGCATCGCACTTATCACGTTCGGTTTGGTGGTGATTATTGCATCACTATTTTTCAGCAAACCCTGGTGTTCGGTCTGTCCTACGGGATGTTTAATAGATACTGTATCCTACCAAAAAGTTAAAAATATCGAATCTTAAAAATTAAAAATATGCAAAAAAGTAAATTTTTAAACATCGTGCTTGCCGCTGCCGTATTGGTACTGGCAATTCTTTTAGCCACCAAAAGCGACCGTCCCGACAAGGTCGCCGCGGCACCCGGCGACATTCCACTGGCAGCATCGCTGGTGGCTGCAGTTCCGTTTATGAAAAAGTCGTTGGGAGTTAGCGCGGAGATGCACCCCAAACCCGCGGTGGTGATAGGCTCCTACGACAAGGCGGGCAAACCCAATATCATGACCGCGGCATGGGCGGGCATCTGCAACTCTAACCCGCTCAGCATAGCGGTTTCCATGCGCCCGGCTACTTATTCCTATGGCAATGTTACAGATATGAAATCGTTTACCGTAAATATACCTTCCGCCGAAATGGCTAAGTATGTGGATTATGCAGGCCGTTTTTCGGGAAAAGACGTGGATAAGTTTAAAGAGACCGGCCTCACGCCCATAAAGGCAGAGTTTGTAAATGCTCCTTACGTAAAAGAGTTCCCCATAGTGATCGAATGCGAGCTTACCGGGTTTCACGATCTTGGGTCACACCGGCAGTTTATCGGAAAAATTATAGATGTAAAAGCTGATGAAGCCATCCTGGATGCGGCGGGTCGCGTGGACGTAAATCTATTGAATCCGCTAATCTACGCCGGTGGGAATTATTATGAAACAGGGCGTCTGATAGCCAAAGTTGGCGAGTCGTTGAAAGATATCGACGGCAAACCCTTTGTTCCTGATTATAGTCAGCGATACGCGAATGAAACACTGGAGGTGATACACAACCGGAAGAGTGTGCGCCATTTTACCGACCAGCCAGTATCAAAAGTGCAACTGGAGACTTTGCTGCGGGCGGGCATGGCCGCACCCTCGGCAGTCAACAGGCAGCCCTGGGTGTTTTATGTTGTTACGCAACGCGAAACGTTGGATACGCTAAGCCGGCAGTTGCCTTACGCCAAGATGCTGACGCAGGCACAAGCCGCCATTGTGGTGTGTGGCAATATGGAGAAGGCCGGCAATCTGCAAGAGAAAGGCTATTGGGTGCAGGACTGTGCGGCAGCCACCCAAAACATTCTGCTTGCCGCCGAGAGCATTGGTTTGGGTGCAGTCTGGACAGCTTCTTATCCTTACGACGACAGAACCCAGGTGGTAATAAAAGCACTCAGTCTGCCTGAAAATCATGTGCCGCTCAACGTTATTCCCATCGGCTACCCCACGGGCGAGGACGTGCCTAAAGACAAATGGAAACCGGAGAATATCATTTGGAAATAGCGCATACCATGCAAGCCGGCAGGGATAAAAAGTATCTTTGGTTTACAGTAAACACATTATTATTAATATATCTTGCTGTTGTTGGTGTTTGCTTTGCACAAACCGATACGCTTTATCTTTATGAGAAATATGTGGAACTAAACGGACGCAGATTCAATAGGGTTGAAGATGGTTTTAAGACAGGCAAATGGAAGGAATTCAACATCGAAACCAACAATTCTACCCTATGGTTAAGAAGTGGTGAAGATTGCCATTGGCATGATATCGTTTCGACCGAGTATAGACCATTGAAGCAAGGAGAATACAATGGTATCGAAATATTGATGAGCGGAACAGATGGAGATACTATCAATGGCCAGATTTATTATAGTGGTTACTACATTAAGATTGTAAATCAAGTGCCGCCACACAAATTTTATGTTTCCGGAGAAGGTGTTTACAAGAAGAATAAGAAGACAGGCAAATGGTTTTACTTTTATGAAGATGGGAACATCAAAAAAGTGATCAGGTATAAAAATGGATTACCAAAGCGAAATTTTGATATTTTTAGACCTGATGGGACTATCATGATGGAGGTAATAAAAATTGACCGACAAAACTGGAAAATCAACAAATACACCGAAACGGGCATTCTTATCGAGAGTAAGATAAGAAAGATTAATGACCTTGAAGCACTGTATTAAAAAATCCCACTCTTAAGCACAGCGGGCACTCTTCCTTTTCGCCCCGCGTTCTTCGCCCTTCGCCCCGCGCCACGCGCCCTGCATTTTCGCCCCGCGCCTTGCGCCCTGCGCCCTGCCCTCTTTTTTTTTCCGTCATTCTAAAAGAAATATTCCTACATTTGGCGTCTAATACTTAATCCGATGATGCTGAGCTATGCACCTTTAAAATTGTTCC
>Ga0265295_1001886_pt1 | contig 35293 bp, 32 predicted proteins | sample Munlansysbiofilm_FD_192503 | JGI IMG/M metagenome (GOLD analysis project Ga0265295, IMG submission 192503) | Leachate microbial communities from a municipal landfill in Southern Ontario, Canada - Methane capture system biofilm | ecosystem: Engineered > Solid waste > Landfill > Unclassified ... | reverse complement strand
GGATCAGAGGATCGGCTTCATGGCGCCCATGTAGGAGCGCAGTTCCTCGCCGACCTGCTCGACCACGGTGTAGCGGATGTCGCGGTTGATGGCGATCAGCTCGATGTTGTCCACCGCGTTGTCCTTCTTCTTCAGGCCGCGGCCGATGACCTCGGTGCCCACGCCCTTCATGAAGTCGGCGAGCAGCGGCACCGCCTGGTGGGCAAACAGGTAGTTGCCGTACTCGGCGGTGTCACTGATGACCACGTTCATCTCGTAGAGCTTCTTGCGGGCGATGGTGTTGGCGATGAGCGGCACCTCGTGCAAACTCTCGTAGTAGGCCGACTCCTCCTTGATACCGGCCGAGACCATGGTGTCGAAGGCCAGCTCGACCCCGGCCCGGACCATGGCGATCATGAGGATGCCGTGGTCGAAGTACTCCTGCTCCGGGATCTCCCTGTCCGTGGACACCGCCTTCTCGAACGGGGTCTCGGCGGTCCGGGCGCGCCAGGTGAGCAGGTTCTTGTCGTCGTTGGCCCAGTCGGCCATCATGGTGCGCGAGAACTCGCCGCTCATGATGTCGTCCATGTGCTTGGCAAAGAGCGGCGCGAGGATCTCCCTGATCTCCTCGGAGAGGTAGTAGGCGCGGATCTTGGCCGGGTTGGAGAGCCGGTCCATCATGTTGGTGATGCCGCCGTGCTTGAGCGCCTCGGTGACGGTCTCCCAGCCGTACTGGATGAGCTTGGAGGCGTAGCCGGCGTCCACGCCCTCGCTGACCATCTTGTCGAAGCAGAGCAGCGAACCGGCCTGAAGCATGCCGCAGAGAATGGTCTGCTCGCCCATCAAATCGCTCTTCACCTCGGCCACGAACGAGGACTGGAGCACGCCGGCGCGGTGACCGCCGGTGCCGCAGGCGTAGGCCTTGGCGATGTCCCAGCCCTCGCCTTTCGGGTCGTTCTCGCGGTGCACGGCGATCAGCGTGGGCACGCCGAAGCCGCGCTTGTACTCCTCGCGCACCTCGGTGCCGGGAGACTTGGGCGCGACCATGATCACGGTCAGGTCCGGGCGGATCTGCATGCCCTCCTCGACGATGTTGAAGCCGTGCGAGTAGGACAGGCAGGCGCCCTCCTTCATGAGCGGCATGACCGCGCTCACCACCTTGGAATGCTGCTTGTCCGGGGTGAGGTTGATGACCAGGTCGGCGGTGGGGATCGTCTGCTCGTAGTTGCCCACGGTGAAGCCGTTTTCGGTGGCGTTCTTCCAGCTCTGCCGCTTTTCACTGATGGCCGAGTCGCGCAGGGCGTAGCTCACATCCAGGCCGGAGTCGCGCAGGTTGAGACCCTGATGCAGCCCCTGGGCGCCGCAGCCGACAATGACGATTTTTTTGCCTTTCAGCTTGGCGACGCCGTCGGCAAACTCGTGCTCATCCATGAACCGGCACTTGCCCAGTTCCTCGAGCTGCAGGCGCAGCGGCAGGGTATTGAAATAATTCTGTCCCATGGTGTTGTCCTCTCTGTCTCGGGTGATTGCGGCCGCCGGCGGGATGCCGGGCGGCTTCTCTTCGGGACCGTCCCGGTCAGGGGGCCGGTCCCGGTCTTGATCGTGGCAGCGGGCTCACCATACCCGATTTTTTTGTTGCGAAAAGTGAATTCTTTGCAATCTTTTGTTGCACAAACAGCAATAACCGGCCGTCCCTGCCGGCCATCCTGCGCCCAGCGCCCCGAAACGGTGTTTCATGGACATACGCGCCATCCGCATCTTCACCCAGCTGGCCCATTCGCTCCACTTCGGCCGCACCAGCCGGACCTGCGGCCTGTCGCCCTCGGCCCTGACCCGAACGGTGCAGCGCATGGAGGAGGAACTCGGCGTCCGCCTCTTCCAGCGGGACAACCGACGGGTGCGCCTGACCGCGGCCGGACGGGTGTTCCTGCGCTACGCCGAGGAAGCCGAGCAGCGCTGGCAGGCCCTGCAGCGCGAACTGGCCGGGTCCGCCGGGCTGCGCGGCGAACTCTCGCTCTACTGCTCGGTGACCGCGGCCCAGAGCCTCCTGCCGCGCATCCTCGCGGCCTTCCGGGAGAACCACCCGGGGGTGGGCATCACCCTGCAGACCGGGGACGCGGCCGAGGCCATCCACAGGCTGCAGGCCCGCGAGGCCGAGGTGACCATCGCCGCCCTGCCGGACAACCTGCCGCCGGCCATCGAATTCATCGTGCTCGCGGAAACACCGCTGGTGTTCATCGGCCCGGTCCGGTTCGCCGACACGATCATCTCCCGCGACGGCAGCATCGATTGGCAGCGCACGCCGCTGATCACCGCCGAGCGGGGACTCGGCCGCGAGCGGGTGGACCGCTGGTTCCGGGAAAAAGGGGTGCAGCCGAACATCTACGCCCGGGTGGCCGGCAACGAGGCCCTGCTCACCATGGTCAGCCTGGGCTGCGGGGTGGGGGTGGCGCCACGGCTGGTGCTGGAGAAGAGCACCCTGCAGGACCAGGTGCGGGTGCTCGACGTGCGGCCGCAGCTGGCGCCGTTCGTCATCGGCGCCTGCACCTTCGGGAAAAGCCTGGACAACCCGCGCATCGCCGCCTTCTGGGCGACCGTCGGCCGGGAGGCGGCCCTGCCCCGCACCTGAAGCCGCAGCCCCCGGACCCGACCCGGGGTGCGGGCCGGGCCGGGCGGCGACCTTCAGTCCTTGCGGTTGGGCACGAGCAGCAGGGGAATGTCGGTCAGGCGGGACACCCGCCGGGCGGTGGTGCCCATGACCACATTGCCGAGGAAGGTGGTGGTGGATTTGCCCATGATGATCATGTCCACCTTGTATTTTTCGGCGGTCTTGAGGATCTCGTGGCAGGGGTTGCCGGTGGCCACCAGGATCTCGGTCACCGGGGTGCGGTCCAGGCCGTAGGCGGTGAGTTCGTCCTTGCAGAAGGCATCGAGCCGTTTTTTCATCAGCTCGAGGATGTCGCGGGGGCCGTCCCGGTTGATTCGGTCTGCCTCCTCACCGGAGAGGTAGTTGGCGATGATCGCCGTGCCGGTGGTGCCGAGCGGCTCGACCACGTGCAGCATGAGCAGCCGGGCATTGTAGCGGCGGGCCTGGCTGACGGCCAGCCGGAAGACCGGGCGGGTGTTTTCGCCCAGGTCGGTGGCGTAGAGGATGGTCTTGATGTTCGGGGCTGGAACCATGCGTCCCTCCTGTGATGGTTGCGGATCGCCCGCGGCCGGCGGGCCTCCTGGTGGGGCTGGCGCTCGCCGGCGGACCGGAGGTCCGGCCGGTCTGCAAGGACAGCCGAAATCTGTCTGCCGAGGGCACTGCCCGGCGGGACCGGGGGTCCGGCCGCAGCGCCGGTTCGCCGCAGCATCGGCCCGGGCGTGGCTCAGGGCTGCAGTTCGAGCACCCGTCCCTGGTCGTTGTCCCCCTCTTCCAGGCGCACCGGCAGACCGCCCAGGGGCAGGATGAGGTTGACCGGGTCGAGCTGCAGCAGCAGCGGGTTGGCCCGGATCACCGGCCGCCGCGTTGCCGCCAGCCGGGCCAGGGCGTCGTAACCGGGCACCGTGTCGCTCACCAGGTAGCGCACCCGGCGCTCGCCGAAGGTCTCGCCGCACCAGGCCACGGTGAGCGGCGCCGCGGTGCGCAGGCGGCTCAAACCCGGACCGAACCAGACCAGCCGCTCCACCGTAGGCAAGGCGTGCATCCGCCGGCCCGGCCCGGTGGCGACGATGCGGTAACCCGCCGCCTGCCGGCGCAGTTCCTCGGCCGGGGTGGCGGCCTCGGCGGTGCGCTGGCCGGGGCGGGCGAGCGGATAGACCACCCGGTCCGTCCGGCCGGCCGGCTGGCGGATCACCTGGAGAAGGTGGTAGTCGATGGTCAGCACCAGGCCGTCCCGGTCGAGCACGGTGCGCTCCGCGTCCACGCTCAGGTTCAGGCCGCCCGTTGCCCGCACCCCGGCGGGTCCGGGTTCCCGGTACGCCAACTGCCGTGGCCAGTCGGCCGCAACGGCGGTCACCGGCCCGGCCAGGGCCAGGAGGAGCAGGCCCGGGAGGAGCAGCCGCCACCCTCCGGGCACTGGCCCGCGGGGGATGGATCGGGACGGGAACATGGCCGGCGGTTTCAAAAGGTGTACTGCAGGCCCAGGCTGAGCAGGCCGGACTCGTGCTCGGTGCCGGCCGCATCACCGCCGTAGAAGTACCGGGCGCCGGTGGTCCGGTCGGTGATGGTGGTCGACCCTTGAGCCTCGTCATACTGCTGGTACTGGAACCGGGCCTGCAGGGCCAGGGCGCTGGTGAGATCGTAGCCGACACCGACATCGAGGGCGAACATGGAGGTCGAATCAAAGTCCTGCTCGAACACCAGGTCGCGGAAATGGTGCGTGTCCTTGTCGTTGGCCGACACGAACGGGCTGTAGAGGACCCGACCCGACAGGGTCAGCCGGTCCAGCCGCGAGGAGAAGGCCAGCCCCAGGTAGGGGACGTCGTACCACTGTTCATAAGTGATGGAGGTGACCCCGTCGGGAAAGCTGCCAACCGTGTCGTACAGGTTGTTCACCGAGTAGACGTAGGAGCCGCCCCTGGCGTCCCACTCCCAGGCGTCGCGCTTGTAGCCGGCCAGCACGCTGAACACCGTGTCGCCGCGCCGGTGGAAGGCGAAGGCGGCGTTCACGTCGATCATGTACCCCTCGCTCAGGTCGACTTCACTGTGCGACCAGTGGGTGAAACCGTAGCCCGGCAGGACGTAGTCGTAGTCATCCATGGAACCGGAGCCGTCGTTCATCCGGAACCAGACATCGGCGTTCAGGCGCAGCCAGGGGGTCGGCTCGATGGAGGCGCCGGCGTTGAGCAGAAACACGCTGTCCAGGTCCCAGACGAGTTCGCTGAGTTTGCGGCCGGTACGGGTGTCGTACACGGTTTCCGTGCTCTCGCCGCTCAGCCAGCCGAGCCCGAGCCGGCCGGCGACCGCCACCTGGTGGGCGCCGACGGCGAGGGTGGCGGTCCCCTCCGCGCTCCCCGGTCCGGTCGCCCGGGCCGAGACCGGGGTGAGCAGGGCGAACCCCGCCAGAAAGATCATTGCCGTCATGCCTGCCACTGCCTGTCTGCCGGATCGCTGCATCTCGTTTCTCCTTGTCGAAAAACCGGGACTGTTTTGGCTGCAGTCTAGCATACTTTCAGGACCTGCACAGGGGGAAAGCACGCCCCTGCCGCCCACCTAGCCGGCGGACCTGCGGCCGGCGCCGGCCAGGCCGTCGAGCACGGCCTGCAGCCGCCGCTTGGCCCGGTGCGTACGCCGCAGTTCGGCGATGAGCGCCTGCCAGTCGGCCTCGCGGCCGCAGGTCTCAGAGACCTTGCGCATCTGCCCGAGGAAGGTGCCGGCCTCGGTGTAGGCCCGCGGCGTGGCCTCGGCGATGAGCCGGTCAACGATCCCCCGCCAGATGGCGAGCGCCACCTCCGGGTGGGTCCTGGCCACGGCCCGGGCCACCACCCGGCCGAGGCCGAGGGCGGCGATGCGTTCCTTGCCCATCTCGCCGAAGAGGGCGATGGCGTCGTCGAACCGCTTCTCATGGAGGGCGATGTCAATCAGGGTCTTGCGGTCCGGGAACAGGTCACGCTGGCCGGCCCGGGCCCGCTCCTGCGGGTAGCGGACCTCGGCCGCGGGCAGGGGCCATGGGGCCGCACCCTTGACGGCGAGGTCCGGCCGGCGGCCGGTGTGCAGGAAGTCGAGCACGGCGGCGCGCACCTCCGGCCACTGCCCCTGTTTCTCGGCGGCCTTGCGCAGCTCCTTGTAGCGCTCCAGGATGGGGTGGCGGAAAAACTCCAACCCCCGGTGGGCCGCCACCAGGTCATGCCGCCCCTCGGCCGCGGCGATGAGCCGCAGCCGCTCCTGCAGCCCATCGGCCGCGACCGGCGTCTTCTGCACGGTGCGGGCGAACCCGGCCAGGCACCACTGCCGCGCCCGCTCGAACTCGTTGGCATCGATGAGCACGTCCACCAGCTGGCGGTAGTTGCCCAACCGCTCCACCTCCTGTTCGAGCAGCGGTACGATCCGCACGTCCTGGCCGCTGCGGCGATAGGCCTGCACCAGCCGGTCCACCAGGTCCTGGCGCCGCAGGGAGCCGGGGGCCTGCTTGCCCATGGCCGCCAGCCGCGCTTCCAGACCGGTTGCCGCCTCGCGCCAGTCGTCGGCGGTGAACGAGGGGTGCTCGAGCAGCTGTTCACCGCCGTGGAGCAGGCCGAACTCGTCCTCGGGCAGTCGGTCGAGCAGCCAGCCGAGCCGCTCGGCCCCGCCCAGGGACGAGCGTTCGAGCGCCTCGAGGACAACGGCCAGACAGGCAGCGATGGCCGCCCCGGTTTCCCCCTCGTCCTCCGCCTCTTCCAGCTGCTCTGAGCCCTGACGCCACAGCCGGTCGCCCAGGTCAAGGAGCACCGCACCATGGCCGGCGTCGAGCAGTTGCCGGAACCGGTGGCGCAGGTGGGCGTAGTCCGGACCCTGGCCATCGCCCGCCCTGCGGCCGGACCAGACCGGCTCCTCGGTGAGCCGGTCGATCTCCGCCCCCAGGGCGCGGACCAGCGGCTCGATCCGGCCGCTCTTCAACTGCTCGGCCTCGACCACGGATTGCGCCACCCGGGGCGAGGCGGCGGCCAGGCCGACGAGCAGGGTCAGCAGCTCCTCCCGGCTCTTGTCCGCGAGCAGGCCCATGAGTTCCGCCTCGGTCGGCGCCCCCTCGGACTCCGGCCCCGGCGAGGTGCCGTCGCCCTCCGCCGGAACGGTCTCGCCGTCGAACAGGGTGCGGGCGAGATGGTCCTCCCGGGCGAGCAGGGGCAGCGCCACGCCGTTGTTGACCGCCTGCGCCGCTGCGAGCACCACCGCCACCGCGTGCTTGCAGGGACCCCACTCGCTCGGGCAGGTGCACAGCCACTCGTGCTCGCCGCCCTCGTCGAGGTGGACCAGGGTGGCGTAGCGCCGGGTGCCGCGCACCCAGGCGACCAGTTCGTCGTCCCCGGTCCGCTGCAGTCCGGACACCCGGTCGACATAGCCCTGACCGCGCTTGTGCACCCTGGGTCCGGCCCAGCGGTCCAGGTCCTCGTCGGTCAACGCGCCCAGCAGGGTGCTGATGGTGTCCATGGCCTCGCTCTCTTCGCTGTGCCGCAGGTGTTCGGCGTTTGCTCGTGCGCGCCAGTATACCCCAAACCCCGCGCTTTTGCCCGCACGCAAAGCCTGCCCGCCGACCCGCACGGCCGAGAAAAAATCGCCGAAAGGTGCTGCCGATGCTATACTGCCGCCCCAGCCGGCCGCCGGCACGCAGCCGGCGCCCCCCAATCGACAACCCCTCACCGGCACACAGCGGACCATGCCCCGACTGATCGTCAGCCAGAACGGCCAGGAATACCGGGTGGTGGCCTTCACCGCCGCGGTGACCATCGGCCGCGAACCGGACAACGACATCGTCCTCGCCTCGCCCCAGGTCTCCCGCCACCACGCCTCCATCGGCCGGCAGGAGAACGGCGACTACCTGCTCTTCGACCATGGCAGCACCAATGCCGTGTGGGTGGCGGGGCGCAAGGTCCATGCCCTGCGCCTGGTCCACGGCACCACCTTCCGCATCGTCGACCATGCCCTCACCTTTGTCGACGACCAGGCCGACCACCGGCCCACCCCGGTTTTTGCCGACGGGGACGAGGCCCATGCGGCGGACGACCCGGCCACGGTCCTGTTCACCCCGGAACAGGAGGCCCTGGCCGCAGAGACGGCCGCGCCGCCGCCCCGCGAGGTTGCCGACACCCTCGGCCGGCTCGGCCGCCTGTGCCGCCATCTGGACGCCCTGGACGAGGAGACCGCCCTGGAGGCGGGGCTGCTCGACGCGGCCATGGACCTGCTGCCGGCGGAGCGCGGCTTCCTCGCCCTGGTCAACGACAAAAACGAGCTGGTCTACGCCCACACGCGCAGCTTCGACCCGCGCCGGCAGCGCCGCGAGGTCCGCCAGGACCTGGTCCAGCAGGTGATGGCAAGCGGCCGGAGCGTGCGCGAGGACGGTGCGGCCGGCGGCGGCTCGCTCGTCTGCGCGCCGCTTGCCGGCGGCGGCCGGGTGCGCGGCTGTGTCTACCTGGACGGCCGCGGCCGCGACCGGTTCACCGCCGACGACCTGGACGCGCTGGCGCTGCTCGCCCGGCACGGCGCGGCCCTGCACGAAAATTTGGGCAACCGACGGCGGCTGCACCGCGAGCGCGAATCGCTCAAGGGAAGGCTGGCCGCCCGCGGCGAGACCATCATCCGCAGCGACACGATGGTCAAGCTCTACGAGGACATCCGCACCATCGCCCCCATCGGCGTGCCGGTGTTCATTTCCGGCGAGGCGGGCAGCGGCAAGGAGCTGGTGGCCTCGGCCCTGCACGCCTTTTCCGGCCGCAAGGGGGCCTACATCCCGCTCAACTGCGCTGCCATCCCGGAGACCCTGTTCGAGAGCGAGCTGTTCGGCTCGCGCCGGGGCGCCTTTCACGAGGCCGCGGACAAGCCGGGCAAGCTCGAGCTGGCCACGGGCGGCACGCTCTTCCTCGACGAGGTGGCGGACATGGCCCTCACCCTCCAGCCCAAGCTGCTCCGCTTCCTCGAGAACGGCGAGGTCACCCGGCTGGGCGACACCCGCGCGAAAAAGCTCGACGTGCGCGTGGTCACCGCCACCAACCGCGACGTGGCCGCGCTCATCACCGCCAACCAGTTCCGCGACGACCTGTTCCAGCGGCTCTCCTGTTTCACCCTGCATGTGCCGCCGCTGCGCGAGCGGCTCGACGACATCGAACCGCTGAGCCGCTACTTCCTCGGCCGGTTCGCCCGCGAGTACAACTGGCCCGAGCCGCGGCTGGCGGACAGCGGCCTGCAGGCCCTGTGCCGCTGCCCGTGGCCGGGCAACGTCCGCCAGCTGCGCAACGTCCTGCTCCGCCTGGCGGTGCAGACCCAGGGGCGGCTGATCCGCGAACGCGAGGTGCTCGCCGCCGTCGACGGCCCGGGCGGCGCGGAACCGGCCCGGCTGGCCGCGTTTCCCACCCTGGAAGAGATGGAACGGCAGCACCTGCGCGCCGCCCTGGAACGGGCCGGGGGCAACATCTCGGACGCGGCCACGCTCGCCGGCATCGCCCGCTCGACATTCTATCAGAAAATGAAGAAATACGACATTTCGACGGGATAAAAAATATCTCCAGCGCCGGTCGCAGATCCGGACAGGACCGCTGCCGTCCTGTCCGGATTCGGGACAGGCCCACGATCACCGCAAGCACACCGCATTTCAAGCAGATAGCTTCCTTCCCGCCACACCCCTGTCCGATATCCGGACAGTCACTCCGCGCTCCAGCCGGGTCAGACGGCCGCGCCGGCCTGGCCGGCAACCGCCACAGGATCCGGCCACATCATCACAATCTCTCGTTATTCCATTCTTTTTCCGAATGCCGTGGCCCTGCCGTCGCCATCTGGCATTGTCCTTGCTTTTCTCCGGGCAGCAGTCACCGTCCCCCTACCCTTTCCATCAATTTGAACACGGAGGAACATCATGTTGAAAAGAGCTGTGATGGCCACTGCCATCGTCTACGCCCTGGCCGGTATGGCCCAGGCCGATTCCACCACCATCATGGGATCGTTCAACAACACCAGGAGCAAGGGCGCCAACCACCACAACACCACCGTTACCCAGCAGACCCAGCAGACCAGCCACCACAAGCCCGGTCCGGGCAACGACGACGGCAGACCGGGCGCCCAGGCCCAGGGCTCGCTGGTCAAGGCCAACATCACCAACGAGATCAAAAAGACCGGCGACATCACCAGCACCATCAGCGGCGGGGACGACAACCAGGCCAATGCCGCCTCCATCGCGGTCAACGGCCAGGCGGACATCAAGGGCTCGATCACCAACCGGGTGGACAAGACCGGCGACATCACCGCCATGATCAAGGATGGCGACGGCAACCAGGCCAACGCCGCCTCCATCGCCGTCAACGGCGCCGTGGTCGACGGCCAGGTGATCAACGACGTCGAGAAGACCGGCGACATCACCTCCATGATCGAGGACGGCGACAACAACCAGGCCAACGCCGCCTCCATCTCCCTCAACTGAGACCGGCCGGTTCCGCCGCTGCGGCCGCCACCGGCCGCAGCGGGGATTCTTCTTCCCACAAAAGAGTACGCAGAGCGGAGCACGAACATGAAAACCCTGTCCATCGTCACTGTCGCGGCGCTCCTCTTCACCCCGGTCGCCGGCCAGGCCGACCTGCTCGGCATCCGCGCGGCCAACCGGGTGGAGGGCGGCGACTACAGCGCCCGCACCAAGGGCAGCAACAACGTCGCCAATGCCGCCTCCATCCGCATCAACGGCGGCACCGCCCGCGAGGTGAGCAACCGCGTCGAGGCCGGCGGCACTGTCTCCGCCTCGGCCACCGGCGACAACAACACGGTCAACAGCGCCTCCGTGATGCTCGAGCACAGTTCGGCCGATAAGGTGCGCAACCGGGTCCAGGTCGACACCATCACCAACGCGGTGCACGGCAACGACAACGTCTCCAACATCGGCTCGGTCATGATGCAGAACGCCACCGCCGGCTCGGTGGATTCGCAGGTCCGCGGCGGCCGCCTGGAAGGCGTGATCCGCGGCAACGACAACCGCCTGAACATCGGCTCGGTGCAGATGAACGACGCCCACCGCGGCGAGGTGACCACCAAGACCGATTTGAACGACGTGTCCGTGTCCATCGGCGGCGACAATACCGACATCGCCGTGGACTCGGTGGTGATCGAGTGAGCGGGAGGAACCGGACATGAAACCCTGCCTGGCCGCCCCGGCCCTTGCCCTCGTCCTCGTCCTCCTGGCCGCGCCCGGCCGCGCCGACGACCTGGACGACGGCATCCCGGTGGATGACAACATCCTGCTGTACTCCGAGATCGGCAACCACGCCGACCTGAACTTCTCCTACCTGTCCCAGCGCGCCCGCAGCCGGGCCGCCTCGGGGGTGGACGATGCCATCGTCGCCCGCGACGGCGCCCTCAACAGCGTCATCGTCGAGGCCGGGGCGGAGTTGAACGGCGACATCATCATCATCGACGATTCCAAGGGCGACAAGACCATCGTCACCGAATAACCGACCAAGCGGAGAACGAGCCCCATGAGTGCCACCCAACAACCCACGGTCCGGAGATCCCGGGCGCAGCTCCTGCTTATCCCGCTGGTCGCCCTCTTCCTGACCTCCTGCGCCAGGATCGACCCCCGCCAGGTGGACGTGGACCTGCCCGCGGACATGCCGGAGATCAAGGAAACGAGCTTCGACAAACCGCTGGCCGACCTCGGCGAGATGACCCGGGTGTACGGCAAGCGCGCCTTCATCCAGGGCAAGGACATCACCGACCTGACCGGGCTCTCCCAGTACGGGTTCGGCGAGATCCCGCGGGACATCACCGAGATGACCAAGAGCGCGCTCAACGCCATCGGCGGCAACGTGGTCTACATCCCGTACAACCCGGTGTTCATCAACAACCAGGTGGTGACCGGCTACTCCAACTTCCAGGGCAAGCTCATCCCGGACATCGTCCTTTCCGGCGGCATCACCGAGTTTGACCGCGGCCTGAAGACGCACAGCAGCAACACCGACTTCGGTGTCACCACCCGGCCGTTCAACGTCAACGAGTCCTGGGTGCCCGGCGACACCATCTCGGTGGACTGGGGCTACGGCGACAAGGACAGCGTCGCCCGCATCACCCTGGACTTCAACCTGCTCGACTTCCGGACCATGTCCGGGGTGGCGCGCATGCAGACGGTCAACTCGATCAACGTCTACAAGGCGCTGGCCGAGAAGGAACTCGGCTTCACCATCTTCGGCCCGAGTTTCGGTCTCAAGGGTACGGTGAAGAAAGTGCAGGGACGGCACGCGGCCATCCGCCTCCTGGTGCAGACGAGCGTGCTGCAGATCGTCGGCAAGTATCTCTACCTGCCCTACTGGAAGCTGGTGCCGGGCATGCAGCCGGACCCGGTGGTCATCGACCGCATCCGCCAGGACTACCGCGCCCTGAGCGACCAGGACAAGATCGCCGAGATCCAGACCTGCCTGTACCTGAAGGGCCACAACATCTCGGTGGACGGCCGCATGAACCCGCAGACCCGCGAGGCCCTGTCCAGCTTCAAGCCCGGCTGGGATCCGTCCCGCGGCGTACATGACCCGGAACTCTATGTCGAGTTGTGGAGTTCACTGGCCGACAACCTGGAACAGACCCAGCACCGCCGCGAACTGCTCGCCCGCCACCTCGCCGCCGACAGCCCGGTGGAGCGGGTGGCCGCGGCCCCGGCCAGGGTCAAAACCAAGGCCAAGAGAGCCGACAGCAAGGTGGCCACGCGCAAACCGGCGGCCGCGCCCGCTGCCAAGGGCGCGCCGGCGAAGAAACCCGCCACCACGGGCCCGACCGAGGTGGCCGGCCACACGGCCGCGCCGGAGAACACCCGCCCGGCGGTGGCCACAACGACCTCACCCGAATCCCGGCCGGAGCAGGTGCCGGAGGACCTTGCCCAGGTCGCGCGGCGGCCGCTCATCCTGGGAGGCAGCAACTTTTCCGCGGAGGCGATCATCAATGAACGACGCATGGCCCAGTAAATCGCACACGGCCTTCCTCGCCGGCGTACTCGCCACCCTCTTGGTACTCCTGCTCATGGGCATGGTCCGCAACGAGAGCCCGGGCCAGCACCCGCCCTCCCTGCCGGTGGCGGTGCTCGACGCGGGCGGCAAGGACATGGTCGCCCTTTCCGGCGGCGGCCGGTATCAGTTGGCCACCTGGGCCGCGGGCGGGGCCTACGGCGCCTTTGTGCTCGACACCGCCACCGGCATCACCAAGGCCGTCTACAGCTCGTCCCGGGGACCGGGCGGCAAGAGCGTCAACAACCTGGGCAAGCCCTTTGCCCGCATGCCGTGATCCCCGGCCGCACCACCATCTTTCCCAAGGAGTCTGTCATGAACCGGTTGTCCTTGATCCCTGCCCGCATCGCCCGGACGGGCCTGCTCGCCCTGATCGCCCTGCTCGTCCTCAACCTCGCCTCCCCGCCCGCCGGGGCGGCGGCTGCGGCCGGACAGGGCTACGGCCTGAAGATCTTCCGGGTCGAATCGGCCCTCTACCCCTTTGTCCACGTCTACCTGCGCACCTTCGACCAGGACATGCAGCCGCTGGTCAACCTGAACGTGCTCAACATCGGCGTGATGGTGGAGGGACGGGCCTATGACCCGAAGAAGAAGCAGTACCTCATCCAGCCGATCCAGCACCGGGAGGAGGCGACCCGCTCGGTGCTCGTGCTCGATACCGGCAAGGCGATGCCGGCCGCCGACTTCGAGGCCATGGTCCGGGCCGCGGCCCGCTTCATCGACGCCAAGCGGCCCCAGGACCAGGTGGCCCTGCTCGCCCTGGACAACAGCCCCGAGGGCTACTCGCTGCTCTCCAACTTCGAGCGCGAACCCGCCACCCTGGGCCGCCGCCTGGCTGACCTGCAGCCGCGCACCGACACGGTCCGGCTTTACGACGGCGTGGCCGCGGCCATGCAGATGGCGGCCGGCGCGGTGGGCGGCGGCAGTTCGACCAGCGACGTGGACTACACCGTGTCCACCTCCATCGTCATCCTCGCCAACGGCCGCGACGACAACAGCGCCATCAGCCGCTCCGACCTGATGACCCGCATCTCCGGCCTGAAAATCCCGGTGCCGATCTACACCCTGTCGTTCACCGGCAGCGAGGAGCGGGACCGGCGCAACCTGCAGGCCCTGGCCAAAAACTCGTTCGGCAAGCACTACCACGTCACCGCCGGCTACGACACGATCACCCGCAACATCGAGGAGATCCAGACGATCATGCAGAACGACTACGTGCTCACCTTCCGCTCCTACATCCCGGTGGACGGTGGCCGGCACAACGTCAAAATCGGGGTCGAATACCCCACCGGCAGCGGCATCATGTACTACGACACCTCGACCTTCGAGGCGCTCGAACCGCCCACCTTCCCGCGGGTGCTCGAGGCCCAGCAGAAGATCGACCAGGCGATTCCGGCCATCCGCGAGGACGAACTCTACCTGAAAAACCCGTACGCGCCCGGCGCGGTCGCAGCGCCGGCCGCGAAGTAGAGGGCGGGCGGCCGCATGGCCGCACACCCGGGCAGCCCCCGCCGCTCCAGCCCCGCGACCGGTCCCCGACCGGTCCGGGGCTGCGTGTTTTCCCGATCACCCGCCACGACCATGGATGCCACGCCTCCCGCCCCGGACCCACCGACCGCCCGCCTGGTGGCGCTCACCGCCGGCTTTGCCTACCGGACCTACCGGCTCCCTGCGGGCGGCCTCTGTCTCGGCCGGGACGGCAACCAATGCGACCTGGTCGCCTCCGGCGCGGCCGTCTCCCGCCGGCACGCCCGCGTTCGCGCCGACACCACCGGCCGCTGGCTGATCGAGGACCTCGGCTCCACCAACGGGATGTTCGTCAACGGGAGCCGCATCGACGGCGCCGTCGCCCTGGCGGACGGCGACACCATCGGCCTGGGCGCGGCCACGGGCCAGCTCCAGCTGCAGCTCGGCGAGACCAGCGCCAGCGGCCCGACCCTGCTGCCGCCGCAGGCAGCGTGGGTGATCGGCCGGGGAGGCGACTGTGATCTCGCCCTGCCCTCCGAACCCACGGTGAGCAGCCGGCACGCACTCCTGCGCGCCCGGGGGCAGGGGCTGCGCATCGTTGACCACGCCAGCCTGAACGGTACCTGGGTGAACGGCCGCCGGGTGCGCGACTGCCCGCTGGGGCCCGGCGACACGGTGACCATCGGCCCCTGCCGCCTTCGCTTCGCCCTGGACCCGGATGGCAGCCTGCGGGTGCAGCGGCTGGCCAGCGGCCAGGGCGTCCGCCTGGAATGCGTCGGCCTCGGCCGGGACAGCGACCGCGGCCGGCCCCTGCTCGATGACCTCACCCTGGCCGTGGCTCCGGGCGAGTTCGTCGGCATCCTCGGCCCGAGCGGCGCCGGCAAGACTACCCTGCTGAACGCCCTGGTCGGCGTCACCCGGCCGCACCGGGGCGCGGTGCTGATCAACGGCGCGCCCCTGGCCACGGCCCGGGCCATGCTGCGCAACGACATCGGCTACGTGCCCCAGGACGACATCCTCCACCCGGAGCTGACCGTGGCCCGCAGCCTGGCCTACACCGCCCTGCTCCGCCTGCCCCCTGACCTGGGCGACGAGCAGCGGGCGACCCTGGTGGACACCACCATCGAGACGCTCGGGCTGCAGGCGGTGCGCGACCAGCCCATCCACCAGTTGAGCGGCGGCCAGCGCAAGCGGGTGTCCATCGGTGCCGAACTGCTCGTCCGGCCGGGCGTGCTCTTCCTCGACGAGCCCACCGCCGGCCTCGACCCTGGGGTGGAAGAGCGGCTCATGCGCCATTTCCGTTCCATGGCCGACCACGGCACCACCGTGGTGCTCACCACCCACCTGCTTGCCAGCCTGGCCCTCTTCGACAAGGTGGCCATCCTGGCCCGCGGCCGGCTGGTCTATTTCGGCCCTCCGGCCGAGGCGCCATCCTTCTTCGGCTGCGCCACCATGGCCCGCGTCTTCGACCTGCTCGGTGACGAGCCGCTGCCGCCGGGGCCCGCAGAAATGGAGCCGGCCGGCTGGGCCGAGCGCTACCGCTGTTCGCCCCTGGGTGCCGCCCAGGTGCTTGACCGGCTCTCGGCCGAGGCCCGTCGGCTGACCGACCCGGATGAAGCCCCCCCGACCCTGGTGCCGTCCCGGCCCGGCGGCATTGCCGCCAGGCTCGCCGACCTGCGCTGCCTCCTGCCCGCCCCGGGCCGGCTGGCCACCGCCCTGCGCGCCTGGACGGTGCTTTCCCGGCGCCACCTGCAGATCCGTTTGCGCGCGCCGAAGCGGCTGCTCCTTTTCCTGCTCATCCCCACAGTGCTCGCCCTGGTCACCCTGAGCCAGCCGATCAGCGGCCCGCTGGACGAGGCCGCGGTCCGGGCCGAACGGGAACAGCTGCGCGCGAGGGTCGCCCGCGGCGGCCCCGCCCTCGAGGTCCAGCTGAAGAGTCTCCTCTCGCCTGCCGGCAACTGGGACCAGCGGCCGGCCGCGGACCTGGTCTGGGCCCTGCGCCACGAGGGACCGGCCCACCTGCCGGTGCCGCTTTCGGTGCTGCTCATGGTGGTCATGACCGCGGTTTTTTCCGGCACCCTGATCAGCTGCCTGGAGATCTCCAGCGAGCGGTCCATCTACCGGCGCGAGCGCCTCTCGCACCTGGCCATCGCCCCCTACCTGGCCGCCAAGCTGCCCTTCTGCCTGGGCATGACCGCGCTCCAGTGCCTGCTCTTCCTGCTGCTCTGCTGGCTCCACCCGGCCCTGGGGCGACTGCCCCTGCTGCCGGTCTGGCTGACCATGGTGGCCGTGGCCTGGTGTGCGGTGGCCATCGGCCTCTGCCTGAGTGCGGCCGACCCGGCCGGGGGGCGCTTCTCCGTGCTCCTGGCCATCGTCGCCGTGCTGCCGCAACTGATCCTCTCCGGCGGTCTCGGCCCGGACTTCTACGCCGGCCTGCGTCCGGCGGTCCGCCTGGCCGCCGACCTGCTGCCCGCCCGCCACGGCCTGGAAATGGTCTGCACCGCCCTGTTCGCCGGCCTGGAGGGCGAGGGCGTCCGCTGGATCCCGGGCCTGGTCCGCGGGGTGATTGGTTTTGACTTCGGCAGGGCCGTTTATTATAGTGGTGCCTGCACGCTCTTTGTCCAATCCCTCCTCTGGCTTCTCCTCTGTGCATGGTTCCTCAAACGGCAGGATGCCCGCTGAACAGCCCGGAAACGCTCCTCGCCACCACCCCTGTCGATGCTTTGCCGGTCCCGATTGTCGATGAGGCCGGCCTGATCGGCGGCCGCTATCGCATCCTGCGGCCGCTGGGCGAGGGCGGCATGGGCGCGGTCTACCTCGCCGACGACCTGCAGCAGGGCGGCCAGGCGGCCATCAAGACCATCCGCCCGCAACTGGCCGACAACGCCGAGGTGCGCGCCCGCATCCGCCGCGAGCGGAGCCTGCATGCCAGCGTGGTCGCCCACCCGAACATCGTCGCCCTGCGGGACACGGTGGAGGAGAACGGCCGGTTCTACCTGGTGCTCGAATACTGCCCGGGGGAGACGCTCGCCCGGCGGCTCGCCCGCGGCGCGCCGCTCACCCCGGGACAGAGCCTGCATCTCATCCGCCAACTGCTCGGCGCGCTCGCCGCCATCCACAGTCGCGACATCGTCCACCGCGACATCAAGACCGCCAACATCATCCTCCAGCCGCAGACCGAGGGTTCCCCCCTGGTCAAGCTCACCGATTTCGGCATCGCCCGGCCTGAGGATGACGCCACCCTGACCCAACTGACCAGCCTCGACACCCGCGGCCCGGGCACCCCGGCCTACATGGCGCCGGAGCGGATCGACCCGCAGACCTTCGGCGCCCTCTGCGCGGCCACCGACCTGTACGCCGCGGGCATCATCCTCTACGAACTGCTGGTCGGCCACCCGCCCTTTCGGGGTTCGATGACCGAGATCTTCACCGGCCACCTCATGCAGGCTCCGGACTTAAGCCTGCTGCCCGCCGGGCTGCCGCCCGGGGTGCAGGTGGTGTTGACCAGGGCTTTGGCCAAGCGGAGCGATGCGCGCTACCCGGACGCCGCCGCCTTTCTCGCCGCCGTCGAGGCGGTCGAGCGGGAACTGGCCGCCGCCCCGGCGTCGGCCGGCGACGCCACCCTGCTCGCCACCGGTCCGCTGCCGCCGGATGGGGACGGGGCCTTCGCCACCCTCCTCGACCCGATCGCGCCCCGACGAACGCCCACCTCCCTGCGCAAGCGGCGGTGGTTGGCGGCCCTGGCTGCCCTGGTACTGCTGGGCCTGCTGGGCCTGGCCGCACACTGGCTCGCAGGACCGTCCACCCCCCCGGCCCCGGTCGCGGACACCCCGGCCCCGGCCGCGACCGAGGCGGTTGCCGCGCCGCCGGCCGCCGCCGTGCCCGCTGCCGCACCCGGCGCACCGGCAGCGCCCGCGGAGCGGGACATGAGCGCCCTGCAGGCGGTGGAACGGTCCCGCCAGCAGGCGGCCCAACACGGCGGTGCGGCTGAACGGGCCGAGCTGAACCCGACGCCGGCCCAGGAGTGGCGGGTGATCGACAGCCAATCGCGCAAGCTCCAATGACAGCCGCCGGGTGATGCCATGACCCTTCGCCTGCTTCTCGTTCTCCTCCTCGCCGGTGGGCCCCTGCTTGCCGGCTGCGCCGCGCCGGTGATCATCGCCGCCGGTGTCGGCACCGGCTACGTGATGACCGATGACCGATCCCGCCGCAAGGTGGACCGGTTCTTCCAGGATCTCAGCCGCTCGGTCAGGCAGACCACCCGGCGCCTGTCCGGTGACCGGCCGGCCAGGAGAGCCAGCGCTTCCGGGCGCAAGGCCGACTTCACCCTGCGCGTCCGCAAGACCACCCTGGCCCCGGCAACGGTGGGCAAGGGGGCGACCGTGACCGTGACCCTGCAGTACGCGCTCAGCGGCGGGCCGGGGGGCGGCAGCCGGGTCGAGGTCCAGCGCAGCCTGCTCAGGGAGGGGAAAAGGCTGACCGTGCTCAACACCGAAACCGCCACCCGCGAGAACGGCACCTGGGAGAACACCCTGACCTTTGCCGTGCCGGATTCGGCCCGACCCGGCCGCTACGCGGTGCGGCAGGAAATCAGCGCCCGCGGCCTGACCCGGACCACCGAGCGCGGGTTCACGGTGCGATGACGGCCGGCCCGGCATACAGTGGCCCGGCGGTCCGGGAACAGCACCCCACGGCTGGGCAACCCGGCAGCTGCGACCTGTTCGCGGGCCGCATCGCCTACGCCGGCCTGACCGATCCCGGCCGGGTACGTCCCCTCAACGAGGACGGGCTGCTGCTCCTGCCCGGGGCAGGGGTCTTTGCCGTGGCCGACGGCCTGGGCGGGCTGGACGGCGGTGATATCGCCAGCCGCACCGCGCTCCAGGCCCTGGCCGCCCTGTACACCGCGCCCGGTGGCGCTCCCTGCTGTCCGCTCTTCCCGCCGGAGGACGAACACCCGGCCGGCCCGCCGCTGGCCGCGGTGGTCGCTGCCGTCAACCTGCGCACCTTCCGCCAGAAAATCGCCCTGGGCCGCAACATGGCCACCACCCTGGCCATGATCCAGTGCTGCGGCCCCACCGCGGCCGTGGTCCACGTGGGCGACAGCCGAATCTATCACTGGCGTGGGGGCGACCTCCGCTGCCTCACCCGCGATCACTCCCTGGTCAACGAACTCTGCGACCAGGGGGCCATGACCCCGGCCCAGGCCGAACAGTCGCGCCAGCGCCACGTCATCACCCGCGCCGTCGGCGCGGCGGCGACCGTGGAGCCGACCGTGACCACCTGCGACCTGCGGCCCGGCGACCTGCTCCTGCTCTGCACCGACGGCCTCACCGCCATGCTCGCCGACACGGAAATCACCGCCCTGCTTAAGAACAACGCGGACAGGCCCGGCCAAACGGTGGCGCGACTGGTGGCGGCGGCCAACGAGGCGGGCGGCCGGGACAACGTCACAGTGGTGCTGGTAAAACTGATGGAACCGGGGGATGACGTTGTGGCCTGAAGGTGGGGCACTGCGGACGGGCCAACAACAAAGGGCATCCCGGCGAACCGGGATGCCCTTTGTTGTTGGTACTGATTGGATGGAGCGTTAGGCGTGCTTCTTCTCCGGTGGCTTCAGGGAAATGAGAATGACCACGGCAACGGCCAGGACCACTGCGGAAACCACGAACGGCACGAAGAACGAACCGGTCATGGCCTGCAACTTACCACCGGCATAGGGGCCGCAGAAACCGGCAATACCCCAGGCGGTGAACAGCAGACCGTAGTTGGAGCCCTGCGCGGTTGGCCCGAAGTACGCCAGGGTCGTGGCCGGGAACAGGGTAAACATGGCGCCGTAGTTCCAACCGATTATGCCGGCGAGCAGCGCCAGCATGCCTGCGGTCTTACCTGCCGGGAAGAGCAGCAGCATGGCGATGACCTGGAGGATGAACAGCACCACGAAGATCTGCTTGGTGCCGATCTTGTCCGCCAGGGGGCCGACCATGATACGTACCGCGGCGTTGGCAATAGCCAGGGTGCTGGGGGCCATGGCCGCAGCCATGGCGATCGTCTTGGCATCGGCCGGCGGGATGTCCTTGATGGTCGCCAGTCCATTGTCCGCGATGAACTTGAGGCTCATGGCGTCGATACCGTGCTTGGCGATCAGGCCGATGCACATCAGGCCGGCGAAGGATCCGCAGAAGTAGGCGACCCACAGCAGCCAAAACTGCGGCGTGGCCTTGGATTCCTCGTAGGTGAAGTCACGGGTGGCCTTGGCCGTGGCGCCACCGGCAGGGGCCGGCGGATTCCATCCGGCGGGTTTGTAACCGGCCGGCGGGAGTTTCAGACAGAGGGCTGCGGCAACGTTCAAGACGAACAGTGCCATACCGACATACTTGAAGACAGGCAGGGCGCTACCGTTACCAATGGTCGGGGAGTTGATCATCCAAGTGGCCATCGGAGCCATGATGAAGGAACCGAGACCGAGACCGACAACCGTAAAGCCAGTGGCCAAGGCGCGACGGTCAGGCCACCACTTGGGAGCCGTGGCGATGGGCGGCAGGTAAACGCAACCACCACCAAAACCGGCAATGACACTGAAGTAGAGATAGAGTTGATAGAGTTGTTTTTTGGTGCTGACGCCGGCAGCCAACTCTTCAGGGGTGGGAGGTTTGATGGTGGATACCATGAAGAAGCCGAAGGCCATGAGGAGGCCGCCGACCAAGACAACGATTTTCGGACCGACTTTGTCGCTGAAACGACCGGCCGGGAAGGTTATCAGACCAAAAATCAGGCAGATAAGGGCAAAAGCCATGGCGACCTCGGGCACGGTCCACCCGAATTCTTTCATGAGAGGCTTGATGAACACACTAAACGCATACAACAATAAACCGCAGGCCGTACTGCCTAAAAGACCTCCAAGCAATGGAATCCAGCGTGGAAACGTAGTTTGTGTTTGAGACATGTAGGCATTCCCCCTTTTTTGAAGTTTCGTTGAACTGCGTTAGGCATTCAAGACTTCCAGGCTCCCGTTCGTTTCACCTCCTTCCCTTTCATTTTTATATCATTGTATTAGTCACTGATGCAGCGACTCGACTCCTGTGTAAGCTACGGGCGGACTATAAAGGAGTAAAAAAAGGCTGTCAATGGCCAAAAACAGGAGGTTTGCGGCCTTTTTCGCATGAATTCATTCCATTTTTTCATTAGGGTGACCGAATAATGAAGGACCATTCAGTCTTAACCGGCCGCTCTAGCTTGCCTTATCGAGGGCAGCGTGCGTGCCCGTGACCGTTCTCCGGATCCCCCCGGGGCAGGAAAAAAATAAACGTGCCTGCGGAAAAAACAGGCACCGCTCAGGGTGTGGCGGCCCGCGGAGCCTGTGCGGCAATAAGTCGTTGCAGGGCCAGTTCCTTGGCCTTGGCCTCCACCTCCACGGTCAGCTGTCGGCCCGCCCAGCAGGCGGGCAGGTCGGCCGGATCGATGAAGTCGTGGTGCGGCCTGGGATTGGCCCCCTGCCAGCCGTCCCGCGGGCTGGACAGGTGGAAAAGCGGCTCGCGGTTCCAGGTGGTCAGGGCCCGGTCGGTGACCGCCTCGATGCTCTGTCCATCCGGGTGGCAGCGGTGGTGATGGACATCGTAGACAAAGGGCAGGCCGGTGCGGGCGCAGAGTGGCAGCAGGTCGGCCGGGGTGTAGATGCGGTCGTCGTTTTCCAGCACCAGCCGGCTGCGCACATTTTCCGGCAGCCGTTCCAGGTTGGCCGCAAGCCGGGCCAGGGCCGACGTTCGGTCGCCGTAGGCGCCGCCGCCGTGCAGGGTGATCGCGTCCGCGCCGATCCGTTCCGCCACCCCGGCCTGGTAGACCAGTTCCGCGATCGACCGGGCCGTCACCCCCTCGTCGGGCGAACTGAGCAGGGTGAACTGGTCCGGGTGCAGGCTCAGGCGGATATCCAATCGGGCCGCGGTCTCGCCGGCCAGTCGGTAGACCGCCTCGATATCCGCGTGCCCGGGCAGGTCGGTGATCCGGTAACCGACCTCCGGGTGGGTCTTGAGCGGGAAGATGCGGCTGTTCACCCGGAAGGCGCCGATGCCGGCGCCGTGGCAATACTCGATGGCCTGCACCAGGGCACGGCCGTTGGCAAGCACGCTCTCGGCGAGCAGCGCCAGCTGGCGGTCTCGGTCGAACTTTTTCAGGTGTGCGGCCGTGCGCACGCCGAAACGGATCGGCTCGTTCACGAACAGGCAGCACAGTCCCCACCTGATGCCCTCGCGCCGCCCTGCGCCGCCGGATGACCGGCCGCTCCTGTTTTCTTTTGCCATTCCGGCATCCTCCTGTGCGCGCCGGCGGACGACCGCGGCCGGCCTGCGTGCTTGCGTTGTTGGTTGGGCTCCGCTATCCTGCCGCAAAGCATCTGTCCCCCTCCTGCCCCCCGGAGACGCCCATGGCCGACAGCCTCTACATCGCCAACCTGGAAAAAGACAGCGGCAAGCTGCTCGTCAGCCTCGGCCTGCTGGAACTGCTCAGCCGGCGGATCGACCGGGTGGGCTTCTTCCGGCCGATCACCCCCGGCGACGAACGGGACGAGGATCTCAAACTGATCCGCTCCCGCTACGCCATCCCCCTCGACGACGAGGAGATGACCGGGGTGAGCCACGACCAGGCCCGGGCGCTCATCGCCGCCGGCGAGGAGTTGCGCCTGTTCCGCGAGATCGTCCGCAAGTACAACGAGGTGCGGGGCAAATGCGATTTTCTCCTGTGCGAGGGGCCGACCATCTTCAACCTCTCCGAGGCCTTTGACACGGACATCAGCATCCGCATCGCCCGCGAGCTGGGTACGCCCACCCTGCACGTGGCCAACGCCCGCGGCCTGTCGGTGGATGGTCTGCTCAAGAACATCGCCGTGGCGGAACGGCTCTACGCCCAGCACCAGTGTCCGCTCCTGGCCATGCTGGTCAACCGCGTCGACCCGACCCTGCTCGCCGAGGCCGAGGCGGCGCTGCACGCCGCCCGACCGGAGCGGCCCTACCTGCTCGACCTGCTCCCCGAGGAGCCGGGCCTGGGCATGCCGACCATGGAGGAAATCGTCACCGGCCTCGACGCCCGCCACGTCAGCGGCCCGACCTCGGGCCTGCAGCGCGATGTCAACACCATCAAGGTGGCGGCCATGAGCGCGGCCAACTACATCGATTTCCTCGAGGAGGACGACCTGGTGATCACCCCGGGCGACCGGCCGGACATCATCTTCGCCACCGTGGCGGCCATCGCCTCCCGCCACTACCCCTCGCCCGTGGGCATGGTGCTGGCCGGCGGCATGGCCCCGGGTCCGTCGCTCGTGCACCTGCTCGCGGGCATCGACAACCTCGCCCTGTCCGTCTACCTGGTGCCCGGCGACACCTTCACCACCACCATGCGCGCCAGCACCATCAAGGGCGTGCTGCGGCCGCAGAACGCCCGAAAGGTCGCCCGGGCGCTCGGCCATTTCGAGAGCCACGTGGATATCGACGCCCTGGAGGAGCGGCTCGTCGAGACCCGGACCACCACCCTGTCGCCGCTCATGTTCGAATACTCGCTCTTCCAGCGGGCCCGGGCCGAGCGCAAACACATCGTCCTGCCCGAGGGCGACGAGGAGCGCATCCTGCAGGCCGCGGAGATCCTCCGCGCCCGCGAGGTGGCCGACCTGACCCTGCTCGGCGACGAGCAGACCATCCGCAACCACGCCGCGGCGCTCGGCCTCAAGCTGGCGGACGTGGCCGTGATCGACCCGCGCACCTCGCCGCTGCGCGAGGAGTTCATCGACACCCTGTTCCAGCTGCGCCGCAACAAGGGCATCACCCGTGACTGGGCCAGCGACGCCATCAACGATGTCAGCTACTTCGGCACCATGATGGTACATACCGACCGGGCCCACGGCATGGTTTCGGGCGCGGTGCACACCACCCAGCACACCATCCGCCCGGCCTTCCAGATCATCCGCACCAAACCCGGGGTGCAGGTGGTGTCGAGCGTGTTCTTCATGTGTTTGGAGACGCGGGTGCTGGTCTACGGCGACTGCGCCGTCAACCCCAACCCGACCAGCGCCGAACTGGCCGAGATCGCCATCAGCTCGGCCGGGACCGCGGCCATGTTCGGCATCGAGCCGGTGGTGGCCATGCTCTCCTACTCCAGCGGCGCCTCGGGCGCGGGCGAGGACGTGGACCGGGTGCGCGAGGCGGTGCGCCTGGCCAGGGAACGGCGGCCGGAGCTGACCATCGACGGCCCCCTCCAGTACGACGCCGCCATCGACGCCTCCGTGGGTCGGCAGAAGATGCCCGGCAGCGCGGTGGCCGGCCATGCCACGGTGTTCATCTTCCCGGACCTGAACACCGGCAACAACACCTACAAGGCGGTGCAGCGCTCCAGCGGCGCGGTGGCCATCGGCCCGGTGCTGCAGGGGCTGAACAAGCCGGTGAACGACCTCAGCCGCGGCTGCACGGTGGCGGACATCGTCAACACCGTGGCCATCACCGCCATCCAGGCCCAGGCCGGGCCGCCCCCATCCGCCTGACCCACACCGGGCGCACCGCGGCCGCCGCAGCGACGGCCGTTTTTTTCAACCGCAGGGAGAACACCATGTCGGAAGCAGGCAGGGAAATGGAGGAAATCTTCGCCCAGATCGAGGCGGTGCTGGACGCGGCCGAGGCGGATGACCTGGACACGGTCTACGACCACCGCGCCGCCATCGTCAGCATGTACGCCCAGGCCATGGTGGAATTCCACTTCGAGGAGCGCCACCTGGACTGGCTCAACGACCTCGTCGCCGCGGTGGAGGACGACGACATCGTCGCCTGCCGGCAGGTGCTGAACAGCGAGACCGACACCGACCTGGTCTTCCTGGCCAGCCAGTTCGCCGCGGTCATGGCCGGCTTCTTCCACCACGACGAGTGCCTGACCGTGGTCCAGGCCATCGGCCTGCAGGCCCTGCTGCGCGGCCTGGCCGCGGCACGCGGCCAGTAGGCGGGCCGGGTCAGCGCACCTCGCGGCCGCGGCCGGAGTCGTGCAGGCCGGCCAGGGCGCGCGGGTACGGCCGGAGAAACACCTGGCCCTGCAGGTAGGCCTGGCCAAAGCGGATGGCGTGCGCCTCGAGCAGCCGGGTGACCGCCTGCAGGGGCAGCCGTTCGTCGCGGTACTCCTCGATGGTGTCAAGCAGGTAGCGCTTTTCCTCCGGGCCGAGGTGCTCGGAAATCCAGCCGAAGGCGTGGTGCAGGGTGTTGATCACCGCCGGGATGCGCAGCGGTGCATGCAGGATGCGGCCCAGTTCCTCGCCGTAGCGCGCGAACACCTCGGCAGCGGGCAGGCGCTCGTGGTTGGCCGCGATCCGCCCGGCCAGGCGGAAGCGGCTCTGGTTGTAGGCGAGCAGGAGCAGCTTGTGGCCGGCGTGGAAGGCGACCAGCCGGCCCATGTCCGGCTGTTCGGCGATCGCCCGGAAACGGGCCAGGGTGAAGAGCTTGACCAGGAAATGCTCGCGCAGGCTCAGGTTGGTCAGGCGCATCTCGTCCTCCACCGGCCGGTCGGGGTGCGACTCCAGTACCGCCTGGCCGAACAGACCGGCGCCCTTGCGCAGGAACATGGGGTTGTCGATGCCCCGGTAGATCTTGGTGTCCAGGAGACCGCAACTCGGCGACTTGGACTTGAGGATGGCGCCGTCGATCACCGGGTGGGCGGCAAGGATCGAGGCGATGGTCGCTTGCAGTTGGGCGGTGACATCGCGGCCCGTGGCCGGCTGGTGGACCACCGGGCCGCCTTCCGTTTCGCACAGCCGGATCGGCGCCCGCGGGATGCCCAGGCCGCAGTCGGCCTCCGGGCAGACCGGCACCATCTCGACAAAGGGCTGCAACTGCTCGACAAAGCCGTTTTTGAGGATTTGCCCGTCATAGCGGCAGGCGGCAAAGCCGAGGCAGCGGCTGACCAGCACCCGGGGTGTGGGAAAGGCGTCGTGCATGGGGCATCCTCCAGGGAATCGGAATGGGGGTCAGCAGCAGCGGGTGGGCGCCTTCCGGCCGAGCAGCCGGCTCACCCAGCCGGCGAGGATGGCCGCGGCGCAGCCCACTCCCGGGGTGACGGCGATCGCCCCGGAGGGGCAGTTGCGGGCGCAGGCGCCGCATTCCATGCACAGGTCCGGGTCGAGGACGCGCAGCGCACGCCCCTCGAGGGCAAACAGGCGGTGCGGACAGACACTCACGCACAGGCCGCAGCCCACGCAGCGCTGCGGGTCGACCCGCAGGGTGGCGGTGTGCTCCAGGTAGCGGTAGCCGCGCATCACTTTCCTCCTCAGACGAGAAACGGGGCGATCACCCACAGCACCGCCGCCGCGCCCACGGCGTGCAGCTGCACCGGCAGGCCGCGGCGCATCTCCCGCTCGACCCCACTGAGCGAGGTGAACGGGGTGGAGCCGGTGAAATTCATGGCCAGGTACGAGCTGACCGCCACCGCCCACAGGGCCAGGCCAACCTGTTCGACGATGCTTAAGCCGGCGGCGACCAGCGGCCGGGCCAGGGCCGTGACCGCCAGCCCGGTGTACACCCCCTTCAGCCAGAACTGGCGGGCAGGCAGCCAGGGCAGGAGCAGGGGCACGAGTACCGCCCCGGCGAGGATGCCCAGGCCCGTGGCGCCCAGCAGGAGCGCGCCCCGCTGCACGGCCGCGGCGGGCGAAAAGAACCCTGGACCAATGCCCGAGAGGAAGAGCGCCAGCACCACCAGTCCCACCAGGGGCCGGGCCAGCAGGTAGAGTTCCACCGGGATGAGCACGGCCCGTTCGGCCAGGGTGAAGGTCACCTCGCGCATGGCCTCGTCGCCCTGCCCGTCCCGCTCGAGCCAGGCCGGCAGGTCGGTGGCGCGGACCGGGCCGAAGCGGACGCTGAAGCCGCAGCCGCGGGTGACCTTCCGGGCCGTGACCCCGGGTGCGGCCAGCTGCGGCAGCACCAGTTGGCGATGGCTGACCACCTCGACCAGCCGGCTGCGGCGGACGATGTCACAGACCTCGCCGGCGGAAAAGGTGCCCTTGCCGGCGGCGCACCAGACATTGATGCCACGCGTGTCCGTTACCAGCAGCCAGGCGTCGATTCCGCTTACGCTGAAGCGCAGGCTGTCGAAGGAGAGCTTGTAGTTGGCCGTGACCAGCACCGGCGAGTCCGGCCCGGGCGAGCCCACCGCGTACAGCCCGGGCGCGACCCGGTAGCGGCGGCGGATCACACCGAGGCGGGCGCCGGCGGTGCCCAACCGGTCCGGCCAGCCGGCCGTGGTCGCAACCTGTGCAACCGGACCGGCCGGGGTGTCGATAAAGCCGGTGACAAAAGGTTCGAGGCGAAAACCTGCCCGTTCATGAGCCCCGGCCCGGGGCTCGGCTTTGGGGCCTCAGCAGGGCGTCTCGGCCGCCGCAGGCCCGCCCGGACCGACCGGTGGCCCGGAAAAAATCGGGATCTGCTGCAGCCCGCCGGCAGGGGGCGGGGTGAAATCGCTCTCGCGCATGACGGCTCCGGTAGGTGTGGTGTCCTCCCTGCCTCCCTGGCCAAACACACCAGGGCGGACGGATGAGGGGATCACGATACCGCACCGTGGCGGTTGCGGCGAGCGCTTTCTGCGGCCCGCAGGCTCCGGATCCGCCGGTGGACAGAAACCCTGCCGGCGGTCGGACGTTCCCCGGATCCCCTGTCCCATGATCATGGAGGAGAATCCCATGCCCCTTGCCGCCAGCCTGCACGCCAGCGGTCAGCTCCTGCGCCGGGCCGAGATCGGCCGCCGCCTGCTCCGCCGCTGCACCCTGTGCCCGCGGCGCTGCCGGGTCGACCGGCTCGCCGGCGAAATCGGGGTGTGCGGCATCGGTGGTCGCGCCCGCATCGCCGGCTACGGCCCGCATTTCGGCGAGGAATCGGTGCTGGTCGGCCCTGGCGGCTCGGGCACCATCTTTCTCACCGGCTGCAGCCTGGGCTGCTGTTTCTGCCAGAACTTCGCCATCAGCCGGGGCGACGAGCCGGACCAGGAGGTGGATGACGCCGAATTCGCCGCCATCATGCTCGAGCTGCAGGCCCTGGGCTGCAGCAACATCAACCTGGTGACCCCGAGCCACGTGGTGCCGCAGATCCTCGCCGCCCTGGTGCAGGCGGTGGAAGGCGGGTTGCGCATCCCGCTCGTCTACAACTCGAGCGGTTACGACAGCGCCCCCGCCCTCGACCTGCTTGCCGGCGCGGTGGACATCTACCTGCCGGACTGCAAATTCTGGCAGGCGGCAACCGCGGCCCGCTACGCCGAGGCCCCCGACTACCCGGACTGCGCCCGCCGGGCCATCCGACGCATGCACCGTCAGGTGGGCGACCTGGACATCGGCGCGGACGGCCTGGCCCGGCGCGGCCTGCTCGTCCGCCACCTGCTCATGCCCGGTCTGGGCGAGGAGACCGCGGCCATTCTCCGCTTCCTGGCCACCGAGATCTCGCTGCGCACCTACGTCAACCTCATGGCCCAGTACCACCCCTGCGGCGAGGCCGACCGGTATGCGGAACTCTGCCGTGGGGTGAGCGGTGCGGAATACCGCCAGGCCCTGGCCTGTGCCCGCTCGCTCGGCCTCACCCGGCTCGACCAGCCCGACCTGGCCAGCCTGCTCCGGCAGCTGGACCGTTAGCGCCGAAAAAGCGCTTGACGCACCGAACCGCTTCTGCTAACCAGTGCCCATGCAGAACTCCACAAATCCCTCCCGCACCGTTCTGACCGAGACCGCCGCAGCCTTCGCCGCGGTGTACTCTGTTGTCGTACTTGCGCTTGTCAGCGTGGTGGTCGTGGTCCGCCAGCCCATCGGGGCGCCGTAGCGGGAAGTTTCTGCACAAAGAGATTCCACCCCTGCCGGCGCCCGCCGGCGGGGGTTTTTTTTTGCCCACACCCACCCAGGAGGAACAACCCATGCCCACTATGAACGGCGCTGAAATCATCATCCGCCAGCTGGAACGCCACGGCATCACCGTGGTTGCCGGTATCCCCGGAGGGGCCAACCTGCCCCTGTACGACGCGCTCGCCGCCAGCACCACCATCCGCCACGTGCTCGCCCGCCACGAGCAGGGCGCCGGCTTCATCGCCCAGGGCATGGCCCGGGCCACCGGCCGGCCGGCGGTCTGCTTCGCCACCTCCGGCCCCGGGGCCACCAACGTGCTCACTGCCCTGGCCGACGCGGCCATGGACTCGGTGCCCATGGTCTGCATCACCGGCCAGGTGGCGCGGCCGCTGCTCGGCACCAGCGCCTTTCAGGAGGTGGACATCTGCGCCATGGCCCGGCCGGCGATCAAAGCGGTGTTCGCCGTGCACGAGGCGGGCGAACTGGCCGCCACAGTCGCCGAGGCCCTGCACCTGGCCGGCTCCGGTCGGCCCGGGCCGGTGCTCGTCGACGTGCCCAAGGACGTGCAGTTGGAGCGGATCTCCTGTGCCGACTGGCCGGATGCACCGGCCACCATGGCACAAGAACCGCTGCCCGAAGAGGCGCTGCAGGCCGCGGTCGACCTGATCGACCGGGCCGAACGACCGATGCTCTACCTGGGCGGCGGGGTGGTGCGCGCCGGCGGCGCCGGCGCGGCCCGTCGCCTGGCCGAGCAGGGCGACATGCCCGCGGTCATGACCCTCATGGGCCTGGGCACGCTGCCCGCCGCCCACCCGCTGTCGCTGGGGTTGCTCGGCATGCACGGGGCCCGCGCCACCAACCTGGCCATGGCCGAGTGCGATCTGCTCATTGCCGTCGGCGCCCGTTTCGACGACCGCGCCACCGGCCTGGCGAGCGCCTTCTGCCCGCTGGCCCGGGTCATCCACATCGACATCGATCCGCGAGAGATGGGCAGGCTGCGCGGGGTGGAGTTGGCCCTGGCCGGGGATGCCCGCCGGGTGCTCGAGCAGCTCGCGGAGCGTGTCCGACCGCAGCGCCGGCCGGCCTGGCAGGAGCGCATCCGCCGGCTCGAGGCGGCGCACGGCCCGTGCCGGACGGATGGGGCTGTTCCGGATGGACCGGCTCGCCTCATCCGCCGGGTGGCCGAACTGGCCGGGCCCGATGCGATCATCACCACCGACGTGGGCAAGCACCAGATGTGGGTCGCCCAGGCCTACCCGTTCAGCCGGCCGGGCCAGCTGCTCACCTCGGGCGGCCTGGGCACCATGGGCTTCGGCCTGCCTGCGGCCATCGGTGCGGCCCTGGCCTGCCCGGGAAGGCGGGTGGTCTGTTTCAGCGGCGACGGCAGCCTGCAGATGAACATCCAGGAACTGGCCACCGCGGTGGAGCAGCGGCTCGACCTGACCATCGTGCTGCTCAACAACCAGTCGCTCGGCCTGGTGCGTCAGCAGCAGCGGCTGTTCTTCGGGGAGCGCTGCTTTGCCTCCGCCTACGCGCTGGTTGTGGATTTCGCCGCCATTGCCCGCGGCTTCGGCCTGCGCGCCCATGACCTGAGGGGCGCCGAGCCAACAACGGACGAGGTGCTGGTCCGGGCCCTGCGCGAACCGGGGCCCTGCCTGGTCAACGTGCCGGTGGCCATGGACGAGGAGGTGGCGCCCATGGTGCCGCCGGGTGCGGCCAACACGGTCATGATCGGCGGGGAGGAGAACGGACGGACGGTGCCGCCACGGGAGCAGCCACTGGCCGCGGTCTGCTGAGACAGGGAGACGGAGGGCAAACGACCGCTCCGGCCGCGGGGGCCGGAGCGGTGCGGACACGGGCGGGATTACTTGAGGGCGGCGAGCGCGGCGGCGTAGTCCGGCTCCTGGACGATCTCGGGCACCTGCTCGGTGTGGACCACCTTGCCGGATTCGTCGATGACCACGATGGCGCGGGAGAGCAGTCCGGCGAGTGGGCCGGTGGTGATGGTGACGCCGTAGTCCTTGCCAAAGGCGGGCGAGCGGAACACGCTCAGGGTCTCCACGTTCTTCAGTCCCTCGGTCTCGCAGAAGCGGCCGGCCGCGAACGGCAGGTCCGCGGAGATGCAGAGTACCGCGGTGTTCGCGTTCTCGCCGGCGGCCTTGTTGAACTGGCGGACCGAGGCGGCGCAGACCGAGGTGTCGATGCTCGGGAAGATGTTGAGCACAACCTTCTTGCCCTTGTAGTCGGCCAGCGCGGCCTCGGACAGGTCGGTCTTGACCAGGGTGAAGGCCGGTGCGGCCGCGCCCTTGGCGGGCAGGGTGCCGATGGTTTCGATTGCGTTGCCTTGCAGGGTGATCTGGGCCATGCTGCGTCTCCTTTCAGGTGTGGCGGCGCACTGCCGGCGCCGCCGATTGGGGGGCGACACGCCGCAATGGGGCGTGCGGTCGGGCGGGAACGTTGCCGCAGAGGATAATCATTCTCCGCAGCCTGTAAAGTGGGGACGTCGGGGAAAAAACGGGAAAGGTCGGGCGGCTTCAGCCCTGCTCAGCCTCCGCGGCGGCCTGGGCGCAATCGGCGCACTGGCCGTGCAGGACCACGCTGGTGCGTTCGACCCGCTCGGCCCCGGCGGGCGGCGGGGGCGGCTCGAGCGTGTCGAAGTCCTCCCAGCTGAAATCGATCACCTTGCCGCAACGGTCGCAGAGAAAGTGATGATGCGGCGTGGAGAGGGCCTCGTAGCGGGCCTGGGAGCCGGTGGTTTCCAGGCGGTGGACCAGACCGAGCCGTTCGAAGGTGGCCAGGGTGCGGTAGACCGTGTCCAGGGAGAGGGTGGGCAGTCGTCGGGCCAGGCGGGTGTACAGGGTCTCGGCGGCCGGGTGGTCCTTGGCCTTGAGCAGCTGCCGGTAGATTTCCAGGCGCTGCTGGGTGACCTTGAGGCCCGCGGCCTTGCAGATCTGTTCGAACCGGCGAAATGCGGTCTGGGAGGGACGGCTGTCCATGGACAAGGAAATTGATAATTTTTATCGGTCTGAACCTGCTTCCCTTTTATATAGAATGCACCCCGGCGTCAACGGCTTTTTCTGGCGCCGGGGTGGTACATTGTGGTTTGTCGAACAGACCGCCCTGGAACCGCGGCCTGTGTGCTCAGACCGCGAGCAGCTCGCGCAGGCGATCGTACGACTTCATGCCGGTGAGCCAGGCAGCGGGGACGGCGTCAACGCCATGGCGGGCGCCGAGCACCAGGCCGGCGACCATGCCGCGGGCGGCCGAGTCACCGCCGGCCATGACATTCTCGATGAGCGCCGTCTTCGGGTCGTCCGCATAGGTACTGATGAGGTGGACTGCGCCCGGCAGGGCCGAGGCGATACCGCACATCTGCCCGAACCGGCCGATCACCGTGCGCGTGTCCTTGCCGGCCGACTCCAGCGCCGTGCGCAGGCGGATGTCCAGGTCGATGTCGGCCACGCCCTCCTCCAGGGCCTCCTCCATGGCCGCCTGGGGCGCGGCGCCTGCAAGTACCGACCAGGCGGTGCGGGCGATGAACGCGGCCCCGGCGAGCACGGCCGGGTTGTTGTGGGTCATGGCGGTCTGGAGCCGCACCGCCTCGAGCAGTTCCTCCCGGTCCTCGCGGTACCACCAGACCAGCGGGGCGATGCGGGCCGCGCCGCCCAGGTCGGCGGAGGTGGAGCCGCACTGTTCCGGCCCCAGGCCGCGCTGCAGGTTTTCCAGGGTGGCGCTGGTGGCCTTGTCCACGTAACCGCGGTAATCGGCGGTGAACAGCGCCTGCCAGCGGCGGGCGAAATCGGCGAGGTCAAAGCCCTTGCTGGCGGTCACGGATTCGAGCAGCACCAGCGCCTGGTCACCGTAATGGGTGCACTCGCCCTGCACTTTGCCGGCGTGGAAGGAGTCCGGCGGCGGGGCCAACAGCCCCTCCACCCGGCCGAAACGGCGGTCGATCTCGGCCGTGTCGTAGATCCAGTGGGCGCCGAGGGAGAGCGCGTCGGCGGCCAGCGAAACGAGCACAGCCGCCTGGGCAGGTGTGGTCATGGTCATCCTCCTTGGGGTTGAGGTAGGCGGCGGTCCGGCGGGACGGCCGCTCAGATACCGGTCCGTCGCTGTTCGCCCTGGTACTGTCGGCACTCCTCCAGATAGTTGGCAATGGCCGCGGCCGCGGCCGCGGGCGTATCCACCAGTTGGAACAGGTCCAGGTCCTCGGCCGCGATGCAGCCGTGGGTGAGCATCTCCGCGCGCAGCCAGTCGATCAGCCCCTGCCAGTACTCGGTGCCGTAGAGGACCACCGGAAAGCGGCGGATCTTGGTGGTCTGGATAAGCGTCAGGGACTCGAAAAACTCGTCCATGGTGCCGAAGCCGCCCGGGAAGATCACGTAGCCCATGGCGTAGCGGACAAAGTTCAGCTTGCGGACGAAAAAGTAGCGGAAATTGAGACTGCGGGTCTGGAAGCGGTTGGGATGCTGCTCGCGCGGCAGGGTGATGTTCAGCCCCACCGAGGTGCCACCCGCCTCGAAGCAGCCGCGGCTGGCCGCCTCCATAATACCCGGGCCGCCGCCGGTGATCACCGCCAGCCCCTGTTCGCAGAGCAGGCCGGCGGTCTGCCGGGCGGCGGCGTAGTAGGGCGAGTCCTCGGTGAAGCGGGCCCCGCCGAACACGGACACCGCCGGGCCCAGGTTGCTGAGGGTCTCGATGCCGTCGATCAGTTCGGCCTGGATGCGGAAGATCCGCCAGGCCTCGGAAGTTTTCAGGTCGTCCATGGGTATGAGTAAAAAAGGCGGGGAGGTATGACCCCTCCCCGCCGGCGTGTGTTCACGAAACGGCCGGCGTCAGGCCCGGCCGCGTTTGCTGTTACAGCAGGCCCTTGAAGAAGTCGTTGCCCTTGTCATCCACCAGGATGAAGGCCGGGAAGTCGACCACCTCGATCTTCCAGACGGCCTCCATGCCCAGTTCCGGGTAGTCCAGGCACTCGACCTTCTTGATGTTCTTCTCGGCCAGCAGGGCGGCCGGGCCGCCGATGGAGCCCAGGTAGAAGCCGCCGTGCTTCTTGCAGGCGTCGGTGACCTGCTGCGAGCGGTTGCCCTTGGCGATCATCACCATGGAGCCGCCCTGGCTCTGGAACAGGTCCACGTAGGAGTCCATGCGGCCGGCCGTGGTCGGTCCGAAGGAGCCGGACGGCTTGCCCTCCGGGGTCTTGGCCGGGCCGGCGTAGTAGACCGGATGCTGCTTGAGGTAGTCGGGCAGCGGCTTGCCGGCGTCGAGCAGTTCCTTCCACTTGGCGTGGGCGATGTCACGGCCGACGATGATGGTGCCGGTGAGCGACAGCGGCGTGGATACCGGGTGCCTGGTCAACTCGGCCCGGACCTTGTCCAGCGGCTGGTTGAGGTCGATTTTGACCACCTGCGAGGAGGTCTGGTCACGGTACTTGGCCGGGATGCGCTTGCCCGGGTCGGCGTCCATCTGCTCGATCCACAATCCGTCCTTGTTGATCTTGGCCTTGATGTTGCGGTCTGCCGAGCAGGACACGCCCATACCCACCGGGCAGGAAGCGCCGTGACGGCTCATGCGGATGACGCGGATGTCGTGGGCAAAGTACTTGCCGCCGAACTGGGCGCCCAGGCCGAGCTTCTGGGCCTCGACCAGCAGTTCCTGCTCCAGTTCCACGTCACGGAAGGAGCGGCCGAGTTCGTTGCCGCTGGTGGGCAGACCGTCGAGGTACTTGGCCGATGCCAGCTTGACCGTCTTCAGGCAGGTCTCGGCCGAGGTGCCGCCGATGACAAAGGCGATGTGGTAGGGCGGGCAGGCGGCGGTGCCCAGGCTCTTCATCTTCTCCACCAGGAACTTCTTCAGGGTGCCGGGATTCAGGAGGGCCTTGGTCTCCTGGTAGAGGTAGGTCTTGTTGGCCGAGCCGCCGCCCTTGGCCAGGAAGAGGAACTTGTACTCGCTGCCCGGGGTGGCGTAGATGTCGATCTGCGCCGGTAGGTTGGTCTTGGTGTTGACCTCCTCGTACATGGTCAGCGGCGCATTCTGGGAGTAGCGCAGGTTCTCCTGGGTGTAGGTATCGTAGACACCGGCGGAAATCATCTCGGCGTCATCGCAGCCGGTCCATACGCCCTGCCCCTTCTTGGCGACCACGCAGGCGGTGCCGGTGTCCTGGCAGAACGGCAGGATGAAGTTGGCCGACACCTCGGCGTTGCTCAGCATGGCCAGGGCCACCTGCTTGTCGTTGTCCGAGGATTCGGGATCGTCGAAGATCTTCGCCACCTGCTCGTTGTGGGCCGGCCGCAGCAGGAAGGAGACCTCGCGCATGGCCTTGTTGGCCAGCACCTTCACTCCTTCCGGGTCGACCTTGAGCACTTCCTGGCC
>Ga0265295_1001885_pt1 | contig 35294 bp, 30 predicted proteins | sample Munlansysbiofilm_FD_192503 | JGI IMG/M metagenome (GOLD analysis project Ga0265295, IMG submission 192503) | Leachate microbial communities from a municipal landfill in Southern Ontario, Canada - Methane capture system biofilm | ecosystem: Engineered > Solid waste > Landfill > Unclassified ... | reverse complement strand
TTGGCATCACCGCAATGCTGGAACTGCTAAGGATGCCGCTACTGCGTGGTGCGTGTATCTGTACGATGGCAGCGTTAGGCTGCACGGATGTTTCAATAGAGGCTGGGCGTAACACATACACTGTGAGGGGCATCTTTTTCGGGAGGACAGAACACCCTCCCAAGATAAGGGTAAAGCCCAGCACCACAGTGACATATAAAAGTAGTGCCCCAGCCATGCGTGAGCCTTGTTCACGCCGAAATGATGCAGGTAGAAGAACGTTAGAAATCACGGGGAAAACTCCTGAACTGGGCTACGGCCGAGGATAAACTTGGCGGGGTTCTCATCGAGCTGGCGGGTTATGCGCTTAAGATTGCCGATGGTGCTGCGCAGGTCCCGCATTACTGGCTCCAGCTCTCCCACCCCCTGTAACCCGCGTGCGAGAGAGGTGTCATGAGAGTCGAACAATTTCTGTAAATCTGCAACCAGAGTGTGCAGCCCCTCCATGCTGGCGCGCGCAGAGGCGAACATGGGGTTACCATCCTCTTCCAAGAGGGAGCGCGCAGTGTTTCCTACGGCGGCGAAATCGACAAAGGTCTGTTCTGCTTCAAGTGCGGCACGGTCAATGGAAGCAAGCACGGCGGTAAGATTATCTCCTTGCCCAGCCAGACTTGCACTCAGTTGTTCCAGGTTTGCTAACATTGCACTGATGTTATCCACATTTTGCGTGGATAAAAGACGGTTTGCCTGCGTCAGGAGCATTGCCACCCGCTCCATCAAATCCTCTCCACTCGAGAGCAGAGCACTCAGGGAGGAGGGCTGGGCGCGGATCCGCGCAGGTTCATGTGTCTCGCTGCGTAGTGGCGGGCTTTCTGGCGTGCCACCACTGAGTTGAACACTCATGCTGCCAGTGATATTGGCGAGAATGATGGCCGCAGTGGTGTCCTCTTTGATGGGAGTGTCGCTGTAGACCCGAATCTCTGCGCGCACCTGACGCGGATCGGTGGGGTTAAGCCCAAGCTTCACCACATCTCCAACTTTGATGCCGCTGTAGAGTACCGAATTCCCTACGGCTAAACCGCTGACAGTCTGGTCAAAGCAGATCAGGTAATTTTCATATTTGCGGTCTGGATCGGCACCGCCAAGCCACAACGCAAACAGCAGTGCGGCACCGCAGCAGAGCACTACAAATAAACCAATCAGAACATGATGGGCCTTTGGTTCCATCTTATCTATCCTTTTTTGCTGTGGTAGCGACTTGGGCCGCGCGTCCACGCGGGCCGTGAAAGTATTCCTGTATCCACGCATCTTCAGTCGCAGCAACTTCGTCTAAACTTGCGGCTACCAATACTTTGCGCTGCGATAGTACCGCTACACGATCGGAGATACTGTAGAGGGTGTCGAGGTCGTGGGTTACAAGAAACACACTGATTCCTAAAGCATCACGCAGGGTAAGCACCAATTGATCAAATGCGGCAGCACCGATGGGGTCTAGCCCTGCGGTAGGCTCATCTAAAAACAAGATCTCAGGGTCTAGCGCCAGCGCGCGCGCGAGTGCTGCGCGCTTGACCATCCCCCCAGAGAGTTCCGCCGGATATTTGAGTGCGGCTTCAGGGGAGAGCCCTGCCAACGCCAGTTTCAGACGTCCAAGATGTTCAGCCTCTGGGCGCGACAGCCCCGCGTGCTCAATAAGAGGGAGGGCGACATTCTCCTGCAGATTCAAAGAGCTAAACAGCGCCCCACCCTGAAACAACATGCCGAAACGACGCTCAAGCTTGGAGCGTTCCACTCCGGAGAGCTGTTGCATATCCTCGCCAAATACCGTTATCGAACCAGCACAGGGGCGCAACAACCCAACAATGCTCCGCAGCAACACGGACTTGCCAGTGCCAGAACCACCCACCACTGCGAGGATCTCCCCCGGATACATATCAAGATCAAGATTCTGATGCACAACGTGGGTGCCAAATCGGTTTCCCAGCCCTCGCACCCGGATTAAGGGCTGCACGGAGGGCTGGTGCAGGTGAGAATTTGTGCTATTCGTTGCAGAGATCTCCACTTCCTACCATCCCATCTGCATAAAAAACAACGCTGCGATCGCATTTAGCAGAATCACCATAAAAATGGACTGCACCACACTGGAGGTGGTGTGCTCCCCCACCGATTGCGCGCTGCCGCTCACTTTAAACCCCTCCAGACATCCAATAACCCCTACCACAAAGGCAAACACTGGAGCCTTGACCATCCCCACCACGAAATGGGTGAGGGAGATGTCGCGCCCCACAATACTTACAAATTGAAACAGAGAGATATCCAGAGAGGTTACACACACCAGCGCGCCGCCAGCAATGCCGCTAAGCATCCCGACAAAGGTAAGAATGGGCAGAGTGACCAACATCGCCATCACGCGGGGCAACACCAGCACTTCGATAGGATCCAGGCCCAAAGCACGGATGGCGTCGATCTCTTCATTCGCCTTCATGGAGCCGAGCTGAGCAGTAAACGCACTCGCAGTGCGCCCAGCGAGAAGAATAGCCGCCAATAACACCCCGAACTCACGCAGGAAAGAAAACACTACCAGATTAACGGTGTAGATAGTAGCACCGAAATCGCGCAACACGGTCGCCCCCAAAAAGCCCACTACCGCCCCCACAAGAAAGGTTAAGAGCGCCACAATAGGTACGGCATTAGGGCCGGTTTGCTGAATGTGCGCCACCATGGAGGTGATACGCCACGAGCGCGGCCGTGCAAAGGTGGAGACCAGAGTGGTCAGGACAAGACCGATAAAGCCAAACAACTGCCATTGCTGGCGCCATAGCGACTCAAGCCGTTTACCGATTCCGGCAAGAAACCAGCGCAATTGGGAGGTCTGCGATGTGGGGGGCTCTAGGGGGGTAGCCATGGTTGCGGCTACGGTTTTCAGGAGACGAACACGCTCTTGGGGCAGTTCTGCAACTACAGTCGGATCATCCTCCAGCCATTGTAAGCCAAGAAAATCCAGTACCAGTGACGCCCCAGCAGTGTCCATACCGGTGATCCCCTGGAGTTCCAGAGTATATCCATCTGTCCATGAGGTGGAAGAGGGAGCAGCATCCCCCGCAGGCAGCTGTCGCTTTAGCAGCGCAATTTGCGCGCGCAGCTGTTGATAGTGCTGCAACACCCACGCCCCACTGAGAATTAGGCGGTGTTCTTCTCTTTTGACACTGCCTGGCTGTATCGCCATGGTTATCCCCTGCTAGAATAGAGCGCTGCTGGAATGTGTATTTTTCATTCTACAATACGCGCTATCAATATATTTACGCTGGCAGAAACACCTCAGGACAGCGTACCTTAACCTTAGCGGCATCAATGCCACAGGCGGAACCCCACAGGGAGAACTCTTTGCCCCTCGGCTCCGATTTGCTATTGTATGCAAATACGCTAAGTTGTGCAATGGTACCTGGAATCCAAGACCTCATCCGCAAGACCTTGTGGTGCCGGCAAAATTAACTTTGGTGCAAAACAAGCCGAGAGGATACACAAACTTTCTGCCTTGCCGAACAGTTTAGCTAGTTTAACCTTTATCGACTCCACCACAACGCAAATAGGTATATAAAAAGACATATGGGGACATATGGGGTGATTTTATCTCCACTTTTACGCCCCGCTTTTGTTCTCTTTTAGCATCACCCTCTTTTTATCCTCAAGAATAAGGATTACTCTCATGCCTCAGCGTTACCCAACAGCGTACTCCTGCAATGCCAGCAATAGCGTGTGTGACACAGCTACAGCGACGCTTTCTTTTCTGGGCTGTGTGATTGGCGCACTCCTGGTTTTGTGCCTCGCCAGTGGGAGCGCCACTGCGGCCCCTTTTCCGCAGGATAAACTGCCCCCTGTGCTTCAACCATGGAGTGACTGGGTGATGCACCAGGAGGAAGAATACAATTGCCCGCTGGTATGGGATCAAACCCAAAAGCGCGAGTGTGTGTGGCCTTCTCACCTGCAACTGCAGGCGCATACAGACGGGGCTACATTTATCCTCAGGGGGCAGTTGGACAAAAAAGAGTGGATTTTTCTCCCCGGCTCGGCGCGCTACTGGCCCAAGGATGTAACCAACGGCGGCAAAAACTCTACCGTGTTGCGCCACAATCAGCGCCCTGCTCTGTTGCTTGAAGCGGGAACATTCCATATTAAAGGGGATATAGACTGGGAACGTATCCCCGACTCCATTCCAGTCACTCCCGGAGTGGGATTGGTAGAGCTTGAGCTTAACGGCAAAGTTATCCCTGCACCTGAATATACACGGGGGCAACTCAATCTGCGCCAGGCGGAGCAACGCTCTGAGACTGCGCAACCTGGGGTAGCTTTTCAGGTATATCGCCATCTCGAAGATGGCATACCTCAGACCCTCACCACCCTTATAATGGTACGGATTTCTGGCACAGAACGGGAGATTGTCACCGCTAAGGTGCTTCCCGACGGCTTCATCCCCATGGATATCCGGAGCAAAATTCCGGCACGCCTGGAGGATGACGGACGTTTACGCCTGCTCGCACGCGCGGGCGAACATGAGATCACCATCACGGCGCGTAACAGCGTCTCGCCCAGCGCAACCCAAGTTTTTACCCGTCCCGCTTCCACAGGGCCCTGGGCTGAGCATGAGGTCTGGAGTGTTAAACGGCGCGGCGAACTGCGCTCAATAGCCATCACCGAGGCCCCAACACTGGATCCGGCGCAAACAGATATTCCACCGCCGTGGAGACAACTCCCCACCTATCTGCTGGATGCTGATGCCAGCCTACAATTCACCGAGATAGAGCGCGGGCAGCAAACTGCGAGTGCGGATCGCCTCAAAGTACAGCGGCAGATGTGGCTCGATTTCAACGCCAAAGGATACAGTGTGCGTGACACTATCAGCGGGACACTGCACACCCACTCCCGCCTGAACAGTGGCACAGAACTTGAGCTGGGACGGGCACGGCTTAATGGGGAGGAGCAATTTATCACCCGCCTCAGTGCCGAGGGTGCAGATGGAATAGAGTTGCGCCAACAACAGCTCAACCTCCAAGCCGATAGCCGTATCCATCCACAAAATATTGCCTCAATCCCAGCGCTGGGGTGGGAGTTTAATCCCGTTGCGCTTCAAACCGAGCTCAACCTGCCCCCTGGATGGCGCATGCTTGCAGCGTTTGGGGCGGATTCTGTCTCCAACACCTGGATGCAACAGTGGTCGCTTTTAGATCTGTTTATAGTGCTCCTGTTAAGTATCGGCTTTGCACGGATGTGGGGCTGGAAGTATGGTGTAATTGCACTCCTCGGCCTCGCGCTCACCTATCAAGAGCCCAATGCACCCAGGTTTATCTGGCTCCATCTGCTCGGAGCTGCGGCCCTGTTGCGTGTCGCGCCTCAGGGGCGTCTGCAACGGGTGGTGCGCATCTATCTGGGTGGGGTGACTCTGGCAATGGTGGTAACATTGCTGGTTTTCTCCGCCCAGCAAATTCGCAGTGCAGTGTATCCCCAACTTGAAATTGTGCCCGGGACTTATCAGCTGCGCTCACCCCAGGCAGGCAGCGTCCGTAGCGACATGATGCTGGAAGAGGCGCATGTAGCGGTGCGCAGCGCAAAGATGCTGAGTACACTTGCCGCGCCCCAAATGATGGAAGATACTTTGCCGCAAGTGGCCCTCCCCAGCTATTCCACCGCCCTGGAAACGCAGACTGGGCCGGGAATCCCCACGTGGGACTGGCGCAAGGTGACCTTTGACTTCAATACCTCTATCGCACCGGAGAAGCGCTTGAAACTCATATTTTCTCCCCCCTGGATGACGCGCGCGGGTCTGGTTGCAGGTGTGCTCCTTGCGCTGTATATGTTCGGACGCATTTGCATGGCACTTAAACCAGAAGCTGATGGTGATGGCGCCGCCCCTTCTGACCCCACCCCACCCTCTAGGGCGCAAGACACCACAGCTCTGGTAGCAATACTTATGGCAGCGGCACTCACCTGTACGGGTCTGCCCACCCCTGCGCACGCGCAAAAAACACCTGACGCTAATCTAAAAGCAGATACCAACACAACTATGGCGCAAAGTACTATTCCATCCACAGAGATGCTGGAAGAGTTGCGCCGCCTTCTTACCCTGCCACCGGATTGCGCCCCGCACTGTGTCGCGCTCCAACATATACAGGTGGAAATATCTACACATAGCTTAACGATAGAGCAACAGCTACACAGCTCCGTCTTAAGTGCAGTGCCACTCGCGTTTCCACTGGAGCAACTTACTCCAACACAGGTTGATACGCTTTCAGGCGCACAACCTATTTTAATGCGCACTTCGCAAGCTCAAACGCATCCACAGTTGTGGGCGCGGGTAGAGAGTGGTACCACTACGTTGCGCCTCAGCGCCCCCATTCCGGCTAATCTAAATCAGCTTGAGATCCCCTTACCGCTGCGTGCCGGGAAGATCACGCTTGAGGCACAGGGATGGGACACCATGAGTCCGCTGGAGAATTCCGGCACCACTACAACCATCAGTTTCAGGCGCACTTCTACTGCGCAAACCCCGCTCTTGGATGTTGTGGAGCTCCCTCTCTATGCCGAGGTTACGCGGCAGCTCGACCTTGGGGTTGAATGGCACCTTGATACAACCCTTCGCCGCCTGAGCAGCACGGGGAAAGCAGGAGTAATTGCGGTTCCACTCCTAGAGGGGGAACAGATTATAAGCACCGGAATTGAAACCCGCGCCGGACATGCCCTTATCGAACTGGGACCCGAAACCAAGGCGGTACACTGGAAGTCACGCCTGGAGCAACAAAGCCCCATTAAGCTGCAGAGCAGCGCTGGAGCTAACTTTCGCGAGGTGTGGCAGCTGCGACTCAGCCCCTTGTGGCATGCAACATACAGCGGAACGCCTCTAATACACACATACCAAAATGGGCACTGGCTGGCACAGTGGCACCCACGCACGCCGGAGCATCTACTCCTGCAAATTGAGCGTCCGCACGGTACGCCGGGACAGCATATCACCCTGGAAAACGCCTCAGTGCGGCACAAACAGGGCGACCAGCGTAGTGAGACCACCCTGCAGTTGGGGATACGCAGCAGTATTGCCACACGCCATTCAATCACACTCCCAAGCGCAGAGGTTAAGGTGGAGCAGGTGCGCCACAACGGCAGGGAGATCCGCATCGAACAGAATGGATCACAACTCATTCTCCCCCTACAAGGAGGTGCACAGCAGGTTGAAATAACGTGGAGCAGGGAGCACAGTCTAGCGCTGCTAAGCACCACACCGGAACTCAACTTGAATGCTCCAGTGGTCAACATAGACCTTAACCTCACCTTGCCCCAAACTCGCTGGGTGCTGTTTACGGGTGGCCCGCTAATGGGCCCAGCCGTGTTGTTCTGGGGGGTGGTGCTGGTGTTGGGGATTGCGGCGCTGTTGTTGGGGCGCTATGCTCCTACACCATTGCGTTGGTGGCACTGGTTTATCTTAGGCGCGGGCCTAAGTCAGGCGCCGCTACCTGCACTGCTGTTGGTGGCGTTGTGGCTGATTCTGCTTGGGATACGCAAACAACATGGAGACACAATCAAGCACGCCTTGGTATTCAACGCTATCCAACTAGGGCTTGCACTGTTCAGCGTCTGCGCGTTACTTGCCTTAATTGCCGCCGTACAGCAGGGTTTGCTCGGGCTACCGGAGATGCAGGTGGTCGGACACAACTCCAGCGCTTGGAATTTAAATTGGTATCAGGATCGCAGCACTGCTGTGTTCCCCACTGCGTGGGCTGTGTCAGTGCCGCTGCTGGTGTATCGCGGGCTCATGCTCCTCTGGGCACTGTGGCTGGCTCTGGCGCTACTCCACTGGCTGCGTTGGGGCTGGGAGTGTTTCAATGCAGGAGCGCTGTGGCATACGTTACCCCGCACGGCACAAAGCCCCAACACCAAGACTAAGGTCACGACAACGCCTGAGAAGTTTCAACGCAGTGAAAAGGATAGATAGATGGAACAACTGGATAAAATCACACACGTCATCGCCCTGAGTATGGGGGCGGCATGGGCGAGTGGCATAAATCTGTATGCCACCATTTTAGTGCTGGGGATAATGGGAAATTCCGGCGTTATTGTGTTGCCTGAAACCCTGCATATTGTGCAGGAGCCTCTAGTTATATGGGCAAGCGCATTGATGTATGCGGTGGAGTTTTTCGCCGACAAGGTGCCGGGGATCGATTCTGGCTGGGATAGTATCCACACCTTTATTCGGATCCCAGCGGGGGCAGCTCTTGCTGCTGGAGCGGTGGGGGATGTGAGCCCGGTAGTAGCGCTCGCTGCAGCACTGGTGGGTGGTTCTCTCACCACGGCAACCCATGCGGGGAAGAGTGGGTCCAGATTGCTTATAAATACCTCACCTGAACCAGTCAGCAACTGGGGCGCCTCTATCGGCGAGGACCTCGCTGTTGTGGGAGGGCTGTGGGTAGCCCTCACTCATCCGGCGATATTCCTGCTTGGTCTGCTCGTGTTTATTGTGCTTCTGATCTGGGTTCTGCCTAAAATATGGTATCTGATCAAGCGCATCCTTACCTCTATCCGCGCCCGTTTCACCCGCACACGCGCCGCGGTGATTCCAGAACCGATCACTGACGTCCCACCACGCCGGATAGAGGAAGCTCAGGTGATCTCCTCCAGAAAGGAGCACGACAATGGATAATTTTATGCGGCGCTTTATTTTCTCAGGCGTATGTATGGCGTTTATTTTGTTTTTGGGCGTCATCAGCAACAACAGCTGGGAACGTGCCATTGCCCTTGCGGTTATCGGTGGGTTTTTATTTGGGGCGCTGGTAGCACAGCTATGGGCGGCACTGGAGTATTTCAGGTCAAAAAAGAAGGGGGAAGGGAAGGGATAAAGATAGGGGCACGCTATGCATGCCCCAAGCTGACCCGTACTCACCCGTACTGACCCATAAAACAGGCCTTTCTAAACCTTGGGACCGGCGCACAGCACTGCAGCTGGGTCGTGGGCATGACATGGAGTTACCCCGTAGATCAAACCACATTCGGGGCAGGTGCTCTCAAAAGTCTCCATGGTAAAAGCACTGTTACACCCTTCACAGGTTATATGGAGCTGTGTCGGAACGGTCTGGGTGTTAAACCCCATAGCCCGCAGTTTCCGAACAATGTCTGCGCCGCTACTAAAACTACCACTACATCCATCGTGCATAGCTGTTCTCCTCTTTTCCATATCGAGTGAAACACTGCATTAAAACACTGCAGCGCTTCCTAGTGTGGCACACAATACATGCCGCTCTCTGCCCTAAAAGCATGAGATATGGCACACATCGAAAGAGAAAAACTTGAGCTACATCAAAAATACACCCTTCAGGTAGTGTTCAAACCGATGGCGTAAAAGATTCTTCGGCTCGGCTAGGTTCAGGTACAGGGATAGCGGTCCACATGCTCCCCTTAGCTGGATCATTGCGGTCAAATAGACAGCCGCTAATCCGCGCCCAAGCGCTGAAACCACTACGGGAACTTAACTCCACCTCGGTAGTGTAGATCTTTCCTGCTCGCAAAACCGGGGCGGATTCCCGCTCGATCCGGAGATAATCCTGCTCGTATGTATACAGGTTTCGCGTGGGCATCCCCTTCACTTCGCTGGGGGCATAGCCAGTGAGAGCACAGAAGGTTCTGTTATAGTCTGTAAAGGTGCGATTGCGCACCAAGGCAATCCCCATCAGTGGACTATCAAAAAACGCCTGGACATAGTTAAGGTTCTGCTGCAATTTAACTTCATTTTCGCGCAGCCGGTCGCGCGTGGTATGAAGCTCCTCAACCTTGTGCGATAGTTCTTTTTTCTGCGCTTCGACGATAGCTAGATTCTCCCGAATCAGGGCGCTCATCTGCGTATGGCTGTGCATCAGGCTCTCAATCTCGCGGATATTACTGGGACCGAAAGGGGGAGTACTAAAATCCAGGCGTGCAATAGCTTCGCTGTTGGCTGCAACAGAGGCAATGGAGGCTGCAAGACGTTGTGCCATCCTGCGCGTTACAAGCAGCACCAGTCCCAGCAGCACCAGCATTATTGCCCCTATGTAGCTGGCAACCACAGGCCACCTGGGGGCAAAATCAGCGCGCGGGGCGAACATCGCAACCCAGAAGCGGTTATCTCCAACCTGGTACGGTCTTATCTTGCTGTACCAATCCTGCCCGGCAGCAGAAAAGCGGTACAGAGCATCTTGTGGGCGCGCATCCGCATTCCAGTGTGCCAATGCATGCTCAACCACTTGACTGTTTAACGCTTCCACGGGGTACAGACCGCCGGGGACCGTGTCCAGCGGCGCAAAAAGATGTGCAGGTGGATAGCCGATTAAATGCTCATCTTCGCTCATCACCAGCATAAACCCATGGGCGCCAATCTGGTGCGTGGTGGTAAATTGACTGATATCGCGCAACACCACAACTAGGCCAACCACAAGACTGCCCCCATCATCTCTTTCTACCCGGGTGGAGAGGGTTAGCGCCAGTTCCTTGCTGGTAAACAGCTCAAAGGGCGCAGTCCAGCATAGCTCTTCAGGTTCCTGCGTCTGCATCGCAGCTTGAAACCACGGGCGCTGGCGATGGTCGTAAGCAATATCTTCCGTGTAGGAGCGGATCTCTGTACCATCTGCAGCATACAGCGCAAAACGTTGCAGCGTTCCATGCTCTTCGACATCGGTAAAGCGGGTCAGCCAGGTGCCGTCCGGCTGTTGCCATAATGTGTAACCCTGCCCTTCAGGCGAACCTGCCACCACTAAGGTTATGGGGACATTGTTGCGCAGCAGCGGTATAAACAGACGATTTAACCCTTTAGCACATCCTATTGCCTGGGGGGGCGAAGCGGCCCATTCAGCTGCAATTTTGAGGTGATTTTGTACAGGTTGCAACACTTGGGAGAGAGAGCGCTCCATCTGGTAAGCAGAAGAGTTGAAGAGTGTGCGCGCCTCCTGTTCCACGCGCGGCTGGAAGACAAATAACAGATACAGCATAGACCCAATAAAAAGTACCGTGCAAAACAACCCACCGAACATGCGGAAAATGTGTTGCTGCAGGGGACGACTCTTATGTCCATTCTGTCCCTCTGAACGATTGTACATCGCGGTGCGCCCCCTATAGATGCTTATGCCGACCCTAAGAGGATAGCACAGCAAAAGCTAAAAGCATGCGTCATTTTAAATCGAGCACCTCAAGGGTTTCCCCGTTGCGAATCCGCTGCCGCAGCTCCATCATGAAGCGGTCCATCCGTTCAAGTTCTATCAGGTTCTCCCGCTCCGCCGCACTGGTGTTAATCACCTGCTTAATCCCTCCGTTGCTGATTACCAGACGTTTTTCCCCCAGCAGTGCCAGAATCGGATCATGGGTGGCGATAAGGACGATCTTTTCTTTCTGCACCAGCAGTTCCAGCGCTTTTTTGCGCTCAATGCCGGCGTTTTCAATCTCGTCGATGAGCACTACCGGCGACGAACTTAAGATGGCGATATCGGCAATCATCAGCGCACGCGATTGTCCTCCACTCAACGCGGTAATGTGGGTCGTGGGTGCAAAGGGCTCTCCCGCCAGCGCGTTGGCCAAATCCTGCACCTGTTCAATCTTCTGTTCTAGGTCAGGAACAAAGCGACTTTCCCCATGGACTCGAATAAATTCCTCCACCGTAAGATCCATGACAAAATTCATGTTCTGCGACAGCTGCGCCACCAGTTTGTGGCGCGTGGAAAAGCGCCACTTCGGATCGGGTTGCGCACCATTCAGCAGAATACGTCTGCCGGTTGGGGTATCCCCCTGTGCCACCCACTCGATGTCGGCAAGGAGCCTGCTCTTTCCCGACCCCGTCGGCCCGACGATAGACACAATCTGCCCGGGTAGCAGTTCAAGCTCAAACGCTTCGGCGTGGCCGCCTTTATCTCGCCCCGGCAGAATGCGAATGGAGTGCACCCGGTCGTCTTCCGTGTCCAGCGCTTCAATCCCAGCAACGTAGTCCTGCAGTGCAGTGCGAAGTTGCGCCGGGGTCATCCCCAGGTGCTCAAGCTGTGTGGCGGACAGCGAGGCGAGCATGGTATCTACATCCCCCGCATACTGTGCGACTTCAAGCTCGAAGGAGGCAAAAAAATCGCTCAACTCCGGCATGCGGGCGCACAACTGGTTGAGCGGAGTGGTAAACAGTTCGGCCTGCTTCATGGTTTCATCCCCTCCTCTTTCCCAAGTTGAATCTTGCGTACGTTCCCCAGCTGATACTGCTTGCCTATCCGTTTTTCCCCCAGACAGTATGAACACAGCGCCGCAGGCATGGAATAGCGCAGCGAAAACCCTTGCAGGTTGTCGGTCGCCGGTGCGGCGTAAAATACCGTGCTGAGCTCATACGCGCCCTGACCGGTTAGCCCGTTGATATGCATGGTCAACGCCGAGGGGTTGACCTGCACCACGCGGGAGGCAAACACTTCGCGTTCAGCCTGAGAGACGATATCGCCCTTGGTTATAACCACCACATCCGCAGTCTTCAGCATCGGACCGATCTTTTTCGGGGTCCCAATACCGCTGAGATTATCGATGACACACACGGAGGTGATCCCTTCGATGTGGGGCGAACAGCGGTTACATAAACCAGCACTTTCGCTGATCAGTACGTCCAAATTCTGGCTGTGCCCCCACTCAAGACATTCTTCCACATTGCTGACAAAATAGTGATCCGGGCATAGCGGCCCTGCAAGACCCTTGCGCACCGGAACACCATGGCGTGCATACAGCACGTCATCGTCGGTGGCGAGACAATCGAACTTCACCACTCCCACCTCGATGTTGCGCTGCTGCATGGCCTTGATCACCTGCAGAATAACCGCAGTCTTACCGGAAGATGGTGGCCCCGATACAGTTATAAACTTCATCGCAATACTCCATAGTTTTTGCGGCGGTTTTTTTCTTCAAGAGCAATCTATTCACCATCCACTAATGGCAGGGGCTTGTGGTACCCATGGAAAGGGCGCCTGTCGCCATGGACGGCGACAGGCGAGCGACCAAGGATGGCCACAATTACAAACAGTCGCGACCCTTGGAATGGGTTCCACAAGCACTTACTAAATAGTTGCCTTCATATTGCCATCGCCGTGGAAGTTTAATCCTCTGCACTAAAAGCGCTCTGAAACACTTCGTCCAGCTGTTTGATCCGCGCGGCGACATCTCCGCTGTAGATGTAATCCCACCCAAGCCATTTCCACTTCGCATTTGCAGGAAGGATATTCTCAACTTGCGGATTCAGCGAGGGGAACAACCCCTGTGTCGCCAGGATGGTTCCCACCTCATCTCCGGCTAAGAATTCGGCCAACGGCGCAGTTACGTTGCGCTGCGCCGCGCGCGCAAGCATGAAGATAGGGCTTATGATCGCGCCATCCTCAGGCCAGACGATTTCAACATCGGGGATATTCCGCGCCATCCGGGTGAAAAAATAGGGCATGATGGTGACTGCAGGCTTGCGCTTTGATTCGCCCTGCCCCATCTGGGCCGGATGCATCGACTCCAGCATCGAGCGCCCCAGGCGTTCAATCCCTACCGTACCAAACTCCTTGTGCAACGTAAGCAACATAGCATTGAAGAGGTCAAAATCTGCTGTCGGCAACGCCACCTTGCGCTCAAACTCCGGCTGAAGTAGAGCCTCCCAAGTGCGGGGCACTTTTGTATCCAGCTCTCTAAGGTCGACCATAAACACCGCTGGCACCACCGCAATTATGGAATAATGCCCCCGTGGGTCTACCATATCCAGCCCCTTGAAATCAGGATTGATGGCAGGATAATCAATAGCTTGAAACGCCCCTGCCGCGCTGTATTGTCCTATCCCTGCAGGGTCAAAGAAGGTGTCAAAGCCGGCGGAAAGAAAAAGATCGGGCAGATCTGCTTCCACTTTGGCGGCATGAATCTCCTCTTCTATCCATTCCGCCCCACCCGATGCCGCCCTGAATCTGGTGGAGATCTTCAGGCCGCTACTTGCGGTATAATCGGTGACGAACCTGTCGACCGCTTCTAAAAGGGGCACCCGCACCGGGCACGGGAGCAACCCCGCCACATCGATATCAGCATCACCCGCGTGGTTTTCCGCAGGCGCAGTGATATCGACGCGCTGGGTCTGCGTGCGAATTTTTTCATGCAACAGCTTCTCAAACGTCTCCACTGCAAACCCTTTGCGTTTCAGCGCAGTCTCAAGCTTCATGAAGCGCCCCACTTTTTGCAAATAATCGGGGTCAATCAACTCCTTAAGGTCATTGGCAACAAAAACAGCCTCAGTTTCGGGCCATTCCTGCACGATCTGCTGTATAGTCATGCTCGAATTCGGCAATTTCAACGTCATTCTCCCTCAGATGGCAACTGATGCCTGAATTGATGTTAAGTGCATGAAAGCGCTATGTGTAACATAATGATAGGGAACAAGTAGCATAACCACGCTGCCGCGCAATTGATGCGGCTCAATTTTAAATAAGTGGTTAGATACTCGCATGGTTTCTATTGTGTCCATGGGCTTGATAGACGATAGAGAGGGTAGACTGGGTTGGGACAAGAACGATAGATGGGGTCAAGCCAAAGAAACCAGCTAAAATTAAAGCAATTAAGTTCTAAACAACATAGTGTTATGCTTAAAGCAAAACAGCACATCTGAGTATATCTACGTATACACATCAGATTTACAGCTGCTATTCACACTCAACTTAAACACACAAACATTGATAACCCAGCAGGAGACACCATGAGCACACCAAATTATTCTAATTATTTCAATGTGTATCCCGATCAGGACGGCCGCTACGGAAAATATGGCGGTGCCTATCTTCCTCCTCACCTTGCCGAAATCATGTTGGAAATTCGCGATGCTTACGACACCATTTCGCGCTCTGCCAAGTTCATCGCCGAACTGCGTGCGATTCGGAAGCACTATCAGGGACGCCCTACCCCCCTGTATCACGCCGAGCGCCTCTCGCGTAAACTCGGTTCCGCGCAAATTTATCTTAAGCGAGAAGACCTCAATCATTCCGGAGCGCACAAGCTCAACCACTGCATGGGTGAAGGGCTCTTGGCTGTCTATCTGGGGAAAAAGAAACTGATTGCGGAAACAGGCGCCGGGCAGCACGGCGTGGCACTCGCCACCGCTGCCGCCTATTTTGGTCTCGAATGCGACATATACATGGGTGAGGTGGATATGCTCAAACAAGCTCCCAATGTCGCGCGCATGAAACTGCTGGGAGCCAACGTCATCCCGGTCACCTTTGGTCTCAAAACCCTTAAAGAGGCGGTGGACGCATGCTTTGAGGCATATAGTAAAGATCCAGACACCCAAATCTATTGCATCGGCTCGGTTGTGGGTCCCCACCCCTTCCCGCTGATGGTGCGCGACTTTCAACGCGTAGTGGGTATTGAAGCGCGCGAGCAGTTTTTTGAGATGACTGGCAACATTCCCGATATCGTCACCGCCTGCGTTGGTGGCGGCTCCAATGCCATGGGGATCTTCAGCGGGTTCCTGGCGGACCCCTGCGAAATCTACGGAGTTGAACCTCTGGGCAAAGGCACCAAGGTTGGCGAACACGCTGCGAGCATGACCTATGGCAAGGAAGGAGTACTGCACGGATTCAACTCCTACCTTCTGCAAGATGAGAAAGGTGAAGCCGCGCCGGTCTACTCGATTGCCTCAGGTCTCGACTATCCCGCTATTGGCCCCGAACATGCCTTTTTGCGTGACTGTGGGCGCGTGAAATATGTAACCGCCACCGACCGCGAAGCGGTGGAAGCTTTCTATATGCTCGCGCGCGTCGAAGGGATTATTCCAGCGTTGGAGAGCTGCCATGCCGTGGCCCATGCCATCCGCCTCAGCCGCAGCCAGCCCAAGCCATCCCGCAGTATCCTGGTCAATCTCTCTGGACGTGGGGACAAGGACATGGACTATGTGATTGAAAACTTCGGCTATGGCGAGGACTTCGAAGTTTAACTATGATTACGCATCAACATAGGGAAAAACAAACTGGAGCAGATCAAGCTAGCTAGCTAAAGCTGAACCAATTGAGTTCAAAACAACGTAGCTTTTTGGCCTTAGAAGAATCTTCTCCTGGCTTAAAAGCATGCTTTATGTGAAGTCTTATGGCTAGAGCAAGAAAAGAAAAAAGCACAGGGGGGCAGGTTTACACGATAAACCTGCCCCCAGCCTTTCAAACTTCATTATCCATACGATTCTTGATCCGTTATGCATCTAAGCGTTTACCCGCAAAGGGTTGCAAGCCTTTAGTGTGCACCATAGCGAATAGAAACTACGCCAACACATCTACTGCCAGTTTGTATTTCGGATCTTCTAAGTAGTTCACTTCGATAATGGAGGAAGCATTGTCGAGAAGTTTGCGGCAGTCTGCACTCAGATAGCGCAGGCGCACGGTTTTCCCAACCTTAGCGTATCTTTCCGTTAGTTTGTTTAAGGCTTCAATCGCCGAGTGATCAACTACGCGGGATTCCTTAAAATCAATCACCACTTCCTGCGGATCGTTCAGGATGTCGAATTTTTCCTGAAATATGGCGATAGAGCCAAAAAACAGCGGACCATAAATTTCATAGTGTTTTGCACCATGCTCATCTATATGCTTTCTGGCGCGGATTCTTGTGGCGTTTTCCCACGTGAAAACCAGAGCTGAGATGATCACCCCAATGAGGACGGCAACTGCAAGGTTGTGGAAAACTACTGTCACCAGAGCAACCAGCGCCATCACAAACACATCCGCGGCTGGGACTTTGCGGATGATCCTCAAACTTGCCCATTCAAAGGTTCCAATCGCCACCATAAACATCAGCCCAGTCAATGCCGCCATGGGGATCCTTTCGATCAATGGCGCACCAAAAAGGATGAAAAACAGCAGAGCGACAGCGGCAACAATGCCGGATAAACGCTTCCGCCCCCCAGAGCTGACGTTGATAATGCTCTGCCCAATCATGGCACAGCCACCCATGCCCCCGAAGAACCCAGTGACCACATTGGCCGTCCCCTGCGCAAGACATTCTTTATTGCCTCGTCCACGAGTTTCGGTCATTTCGTCAATCACGGTTAGGGTTAAAAGGCTTTCGATCAAACCAACAAACGCCATAATCAGGGCATAGGGAAAGATGATCTGTAGGGTCTCAAAATTGAAGGGAACCGACGGAATATGAAACTGTGGCAACCCACCGGATATTGATGCGATATCGCCCACGGTTCGGGTCGGTATTTCAAAAAATATGATAACTGCTGAAACACTCACTATGGCCGCAAGCGATGCCGGCACCGCTTTGGTCAACTTGGGGAGAAAGTAAATAATCACCATGGTTGCCAACACAAAACCCAGCATGGTCCAGAGTGGTGTTCCACTTAACCATGAGGATGAACTGCCTGCTCCAGTGACTTTGAACTGCTCTAGTTGTGACAGAAAAATCACCATGGCCAAACCATTGACGAAGCCGAACATAACGGGATGAGGCACTAAACGGATAAATTTTCCTAGGCGGAGAAAACCGATCAGCATTTGGATGAGTCCCATCAGGACGACGGCGCTAAACAGATATTCTACTCCGTGTCTTGCAACTAAGCTGACGATAACCACAGCAATGGCGCCAGTTGCGCCAGAGATCATTCCCGGACGCCCGCCCAAAAGTGAGGTTATCAGACCAATGATGAACGCTGAGTAGAGACCGATCAAGGGGCTGACATTGGCAATCAGGGAGAAGGCGATAGCTTCTGGAACCAAGGCGAGGGCTACGGTTAGTCCAGATAATGTTTCGTTTTTTGCGGTTAAGCGCGTGCTTTTCATAGCGTCAATAAATGTCATGCAGTTTCATACTTTCTGTTCAAAAAGTTCAAAAGGTAATTCTTTACGCCCATACGCGAAGAGGCTTCCCATTGGTGAGCGCATTCATTTGGCGCCAATCTCGATAAAAACCGTCACGAACTCAGATCCCCATGCATTTTCCTGCAGGGGGTCAGGTGCGTGGATGGACGCGGATGGTAAGTGTTAATGGCAATGTCTAAAGTTGGTTCTGGAGTTGGGGACTTAGCATGCAGTGAACTACGGTGGGATACCACTGACTGCAGAAGTGAGCCACAGAAACGAACCGTTAAGCGTAACGGGTTCTCTTGCTTAAAGCAAGCCTTGCAGCAAGTTCACTAAATCTTTGGCAGGATGGAGGTTTGAGAGTGAGGCAAAGAGTGGAAAGTATGATCAGGCGGTCATGCCAGAGCTCAACCTATCTTCAATTTGAACCCATCGAAGCCCATAGTTTTATCTACATGTTATCTACACATTATCGATGTCAGTTTCATCACTGTGGCTGGAGGCAGCGGTAGCAGCGGAGCGTTTTTTGCCGAAAATACGTGCTACCCACACCCCTACTTCGTACAGGATGATAAAGGGCAACGCGATGGAGACTTGGGAGAAGACATCGGGAGGAGTGAGGATTGCCCCAATTATAAACGCAAGGACAAACGCATAGCGCCGGTTTTTACCCAGCCAGATGTGATCCACCACCCCAAGGCGGGCGAGAAAGAAGATCACAATGGGCAGTTCAAACACCAGGCCGAAGGCAAACAGCAGGCGGGTAGACATGCTCAGATACCCCGCCATGGAGAGCATCGCTTCGGTGCCGCTGGAGCCAACCCCGAGGTTGATAAGAAACGTGAAGATTACCGGAAACACAAAGGTAAACCCGAAGTAGGCACCGAGCCCAAAGCAGGCACAGCCGGAGAGCACAAAGGGGATGGCCAGATGCTTTTCCCCCGGATAGAGTGCGGGCGCGACAAACGCCCATATCTGCCACAGTACAACCGGCAAGGCCAGGAGCAGGCCAGCTACTGCGCTTATTTTCAGGTAGGTGAAAAAAGGCTCGGTGGCATGGATAAACACCAGCGAGCTCCCTGGCGGCAACGAGGCGCGCACGGGGCGGGAAACAAACTCAAACAGCTGCTGCGAAAAACTGTAACACACCCCAAATCCCCCCACCCACGCAAGCATGGAGATTATCAGGCGGCGGCGCAGTTCCTCCAGGTGGGAGAAAAACCCCTGCTCAGTTTCTTCCATCGTCCGTTCCTAACTCGGCTTTTAGTCCATCTACAGGTGTTTTATGCATGTCAGTACCAGCCTGAGGTTCAGGCGCAACATTTTCTGGAGCCTCGCTGGCTGCTGGATGGGTAGCGCCCGGTTCTGTTTGAGTTGCATCAGGTACCGACTCTATCTGCGCCTCCTCTGCCTCTGCTGCATCTAACCCCCTAGCATCATTGTGTGTGGCTCTGTTCTGATGTGCATGTATCCTGCCCTGCTGCTCTGGGGAGATCACCTGTGCGTCGATATCGATGCTGCGTTTCAAGTCATTCGCTGCATTGCGAAACTCGCGCATCCCCTGCCCCAGGGCGCGGGCGATCTCTGGCATCTTTTTCGGTCCAATGAATATGAGCGCCAGCGCCATAATCAACAACAATTCCGGCATTCCGATTCCGAACATCGATCACCTCCGGTTGAATGGAAACTAACTCAGGCATGGTTGCACCATGGGCTATGATGTTGCCCCGCAGAACAACTCCCACCGAGTAAGACATTGTAGTGCTGGGTTACTCAGTTTTATCCTTGGCATCCGGCTCTTCTAAGGTGTTGGTCTCGTCATCATCACTGTTAAGCCCTTTTTTAAAATTCCGTATCCCTTTCCCCACGCCGGAACCCAACTGCGGCAAGCGCTTGGCTCCGAACATCACTATCACGATCCCAAAAATAATAAGTAATTCTTGTGCTCCAAGTCCAAACATAGTTATTTCTCCCGAGTCAGTCCTGAGTTCCCCTATATTTTCACGGTAGTTTCCATCCTACAGCTACTCAAATGACTTTTAACTGACCTTGCATTAAAACAACCCCCCCAGCTTTAACCAGACCTTCGAGAAGATTGGCGGCGATGGTTTCGCAAAAACATCCGTCCCTCATCCTTACTGCACCCAAACACAACGATGGTTAATAACATCTTATTTTCAACTACTTACAAACCGATTGTGTCTGTAAGCAGGTCTGCCATTAAGCTTATATCCCACTTGTTTCATCCCTTCAAGCAAAAGCGTTTATGGTTGACGGCATCGCGGAATTTGGCATAATTAGTGAAAATACGAAATTAATGATACTGGCGCTAACCTTCTAAGGCCTTCTTATTGAGTTGCAAACATGCATGAACTGTCAATCGTCATGAACATCATCGACATTGCAGAGGAGAACGCCAAAAGAGAAAACGCCTCTGTAATCACTGAGATTGAGTTGGATATCGGCGGGCAAGCCGGTGTGGTGATGGAATCTCTGCAGTTTGCCATTGAGTCAGCGAAGAGAGGAACCATGCTTGAAAAAGCCAAGTGGATATTTAATGAAATCCCCGCGCTGGCACGCTGTGCGTCATGCAACAAGGAATACGAGGCAAACGACCGGTTAGCCCCCTGCCCTTACTGCCAAAGCTTTTTTTCTGAGATTTTACAAGGGCGGGAACTGAGGGTTAAAGCTCTGCGAGTCGAATGAACGTTCAACCGATATTGTTGGCCAGTATTTCTTTACAGCTAAACAAGCAATAAATCACCTTTGGAAAGGCAGACTATGTGCGATGACTGCGGCTGCGGCCACGATAACAATATTACCTTCAGAAAACCCGGCGCTGAGGCGATCGGCGAACATCACCATGGACATCAGCACGGACATGAGCATCACCATGCCGACGGTTCCCACCATCACCATCACCACCACCATCATCCCCATGGACACAGCCATTCAACCGAGCACGCTCATTCATCCCATAGCCATTCCCATAGCCGCGAAATTATTGTGGAGCAGGATATTCTGTCCAAAAACAACCTGCTCGCGCAGCGCAACCGAGGCTATTTTGAAGCCAAGGAGATTCTGGCGCTGAATCTGGTCAGTTCTCCCGGATCGGGAAAAACAAGCCTACTTGAACGCACCATAACTGATCTGGGTAAAGAGATCAGTTTTTACGTCATCGAAGGCGACCAACAAACCATGAATGACGCCAAACGTATTGATGCCGTAGGCGCACCTGTGATCCAGATCAACACCGGCAATGGTTGCCACCTTGACGCGGAGATGATCAACCGGGCGGCGAAGGAGTTAGATGTCGAAAACAGGTCAGTGCTTATGATTGAAAATGTTGGGAACCTGGTGTGCCCAGCCCTGTTTGATCTGGGAGAGAAAGCTCGCGTAGTTATCATGAGCACGACGGAAGGTGAAGACAAGCCACAGAAATACCCCGCCATGTTCCAATCATCACAGCTTTGCATTATCAATAAAATTGATCTTTTACCCTATCTTGATTTCGATATAGAACAAGCCAAACAGTATGTGCTGCAGGTGAACCCGCACCTTAAGTTTATTGAGGTGTCCGTTAAAACTGGGGAAGGTCTTGACCATTGGTATGCATGGCTGAAGAACAACCTCACAATATAGCGACTTGTAGTGCTGGCGTTAGCATAGTGCTCCCTGCATAGCCCGATGTCTCCCAGAGAATCTGAAAAAACAAAGATCTACTGGAAAGGCAGCTTAATCAACAATTTCCTCTTACCTAACCAAGCAAATTGAAAGCATTCTTACCCACGGAAGAAAGGATGATTATTTTGGAGAAGCCTTGCCATTTTATTGCTCGTTTCGAGAAAAAACTTCTTCTGGGTATATTTTTTCTTGGAGCGCTTTGCGGATGTCAGTCTGCGGAATCCTGCCATAAGGTGCTGGACGCAAAATGTGTTCAGTGTCATTCCATTTCAACAAGTTGTGCAAAAATTGGCCAAAGTGAAGGGTGGTGGCTCAAAACAATTGATGCCATGGTTAAACTTGGGACAGAAGTCTCAAAACAGGAGCGCAAAATGCTTGCGAAGTGCCTCAGCAACCCATCGGAAGCCACCGTTGCAGAAATTTGTAAATAATTCGGGAGCAGCATCGCAGTATACATGCGCTGAATCGTAATGTAGACCGTACAGCCAATTAGGAGAAAGTGTATGAAAAACACAGAGTTTGACCAGGATCAAGAACAAGTAGGTGGGATCTCGCGTAGAGATTTCATTAAATTTTGTTCGGCTGTGGCAGCAGGCTTGGCTCTTCCGGGAGCAATGACCGCAAAAATAGCCCATGCCATTACCAATCCGAACAGACCTCCAGTTATTTGGCTGCACGGTTCTGAGTGTACCGGGTGTAGCATGTCTTTGCTGCGCGCCGAGCACCCGACCCTAGAAAAGTTAATGCTTGAACTTATCTCTTTGGATTTCCATGAGACCTTGTCCGCAGGTGCCGGACATCAGGCTGAAGAGGCCTTGGAACAATCGGTTGAGGCTAATTATGGCAAATTCATTCTTATCATTGAAGGTGCTGTTCCACTGAAAGATGGGGGTATCTACTGCCGCGTGGGTGGGAAGAACTTTGTCGATATTGTCCGCGACATTGGTCCCAAAGCCGGTGCGGTTATTGCGGTTGGCTCCTGCGCCTCCTGGGGTGGTGTTGCTGCCATGGCTCCAAACCCCACTGGATGTGTGGGTGTCAGCGAAGTACTGAAAGATCAAACGGTGGTATCTATACCAGGTTGCCCACCCAACCCCTACAACCTCCTTTCCACTATTATCCACTATCTGACCTTCAATAAACTGCCGGCACTGGACAGCGAAAATCGTCCCAAGTTTGCCTATGGTCGCCTTATCCATGAACATTGCGAGCGCCGCCCGCACTTCGACAATGGACGCTTTGCCCGCGCCTTTGGAGATGAAAGTCATCGCCAAGGACATTGTCTATATTACCTTGGCTGTAAAGGCCCGGTTACCTATGCCAACTGCTCAACTTCGCAGTTTGGCGATGCCGGCTCCGGCTGTTGGCCCGTTGCTATTGGGCATCCGTGTTTTGGCTGTGCGCAGAAAGGTGTTGGCTTTAATGTTCCGCAGTTTACGGTCAGCCCTGTCTTGCACCAAACACCGGCGGCTGGACACGCACCGATCATTGTTGAGCGCGGCGAGGGGGTAAGTCCTGGCTCAGCAGCGCTGATGGCTGGCTTGGGCGGCGTTGCTCTTGGAGCAGGGGCTGTATTTGCAGCAAAACTTGATAAGGGATCTAAGCATGAAGATGAAGAGGCGTGATTTTCTCAAAGGAGCTGCTGGCGGTCTAGCTCTTCTGACCCTTGACAGCAAGGTGGTCGATGCCCGCACGGTGGAGGCCCTGCCTCCTAATGCGCTGGGGATCCTATACGATTCAACGTTGTGCGTAGGCTGCAATGCCTGTATGGCGTCCTGTAAGAAAGCCAACTCCATGATTCCGGAGATGACAGGCGAACAGGAGATCTGGGATAACCCCCAAGACCTCTCTGCCTCCACGCTAAATATTATCAAGAAATTTTCTAGCGGAACCGGCGCGCATAAGGATCAAGAAGAGGACGGCTATGCCTTTATCAAGCGGCAGTGCCTCCACTGTGTTGACCCTTCCTGTGTCACCGCCTGCCCTGTTACCGCGCTTGCCAAAGACAATGACACCGGCATTGTTACCTACGATAAAAACGCCTGCATTGGGTGCCGGTACTGTCAGGTTGCCTGCCCCTACAATATACCAAAATTTGAGTGGGATGATCCCTACCCGGAGATCGTCAAATGTGAGCTATGTTCACACCTTATAGCTAAAGGTGAGATCTCTGCCTGCTGTTCGGTTTGCCCCACGGGCGCATCGCTGTTTGGGCCTGTTGCCGAGTTGCTGAACGAAACAAGAAGAAGGCTGCAAATGAAGCCTGGCAAACTGTATAAGTTCCCCGTCTATTCAATTGATTCAGGCAAATGGCATGAATTAAACGCACCTAAATACCAGCAGCACGTCTACGGTCAAGATGAACTCGGTGGTACCCAAGTCATGTACATGGCTGCGGTTCCGTTTGAAAAACTAGGTCTGCCCAGCTTCCCTAAAGAGTCCTTTGTCTCTATGGCGAGTGGTATTCAGTACGCTATCTACAAAGGGATGGTATACCCGCTGGTTGTCCTCGCCGGCCTCATCTTCATGGCAAATAAGAATAAAAAGAGTAACGAGGAAAAGCAGTCTACATCCACGCATGATCAAGGAGAAGACGCATGAGTCATGAACCAAAAGCGCTAGGTGGACGCATCTTTACCCGCACCTTCTGTATATGCATGTTTGTGGTCGCAATTGCTGGCTACTTTGTAGTGAAAAGGCTGATCTTTGGTATCGGCGCCGTAACCAATCTCAACGATGGCTACCCTTGGGGTCTGTGGATCTCATACGACGTTGTTGTCGGAACCGCTTTTGCCTGTGGTGGCTATGTGATGGCGCTGCTGGTCTACATTATGAATAGAGGGGAGTACCATCCCCTGGTGCGACCGGCCCTGCTTGCATCGATGTTTGGCTACGCTCTTGCCGGTGTGTCGGTTTTTCTCGATATCGGGCGCTACTTAAACGTCTACAACCTCTATCTGCCCTGGCAGATGAACTTTCACTCGGTGATGTTTGAGGTGGCCATGTGTATCGCTGCCTATATCTTTGTGCTCTGGCTGGAGTTTACTCCTGCCTTTGTCGAGAAGTGGGGCTTGAAAAACTTCGGCAAAAAGTTGGATAAGGTGATCTTTGCCATCATCGCGCTGGGTGTTTTGTTACCAACCATGCATCAGTCCTCTCTAGGCACCATGATCCTGATGGCCGGCTACAAACTCGACCCACTCTGGCATACCACAACCCTGCCCCTCTTATTCCTTTTGACCGCGGTTTTCATGGGCTTCGCCATGGTGATCTTCGAAGCGACCATCTCCTCGCGGGTTTACGAACTGAGCGACGAGACCTCTATTTTGTCCAAAATTGGACACATTATGGTGTATGTGCTTGGCTTTTATCTGGTTGTTCGTTTCCAAAACGTCTTCATGCGCGGTTATATGAGCGAAGCCTTCTCAGGTTCCTTTTTAGGCAACATGTTCCTGTTGGAGAACCTGATGCTGATCATCGGTCTGGTTATCCTTGCCTACCCGAACTACCGGAATAGCCCTCGCCTCCTGTTCATAGCAGCAACCGCTATTCTCATTGGCGGCTCCCTGTACCGTTTTAACACCTATATGATCGGTTTTGATCCCGGTACTGGGTGGAAATACTTCCCTTCCGTTGGTGAGCAAATGATCACCTATGGTCTGATTGCTTTTGAGATCGCGATGTACACCTTGTTTGTCAAAATATTTCCGGTTTTCAGTTCTCATGCGCCCGCTGAGTCGAATAATTAAGGAGTTTCAATATGTCGAAAAGAATTGTCATTGATCCCATTACCCGTATTGAGGGACATCTGCGTATTGAATGTGCTGTGGATAACGGCAAGGTTGTTGATGCGTGGTCCACTGGCACCATGTGGCGCGGGATTGAAAACATGCTCAAAGGTACAGACCCCCGTGAATCTTGGATGATCACCCAGCGTATCTGCGGTGTTTGCACCACTGTCCACGCCATAGCCTCTGTTCGTGCAGTTGAGAACGCACTCAACATGGAAATCCCGGTCAATGCGCAGTACATCCGCAATATGATCGTTGGTGCTCACTGTCTTGCAGATAACATGATTCACTTCTATATCCTCTCGGCCGTCGACTGGATTGATATCGCCTCAGCTGCTCTCGAGGCTGACGCCCGCAATGCTGCAACCTTAGCGCAAAAGCTTTCGCCGTGGAAACGCAACAGCTTCCAGGAATTCAAACAGGTGCAGGATAAACTGAGAAAATTCGTTGAATCTGGACAGCTCGGGCCATTCTCCAGCGGATACTGGGGCCATCCAGCCATGAAACTGCATCCAGATGTCAACCTCATCGCAGCGGTTCATTATTTCCAGGCGCTGGAGTACCAGCGCAAGATCAACAAAGTTGTGACTATTCTTGGCTCTAAAACTCCACATATCCAGAACCTGGCTGTCGGCGGAGTTGCCAATCCGATCAACCTGGATAGCCCAGCCACCCTCACCATGGAGCGGCTCTACTACCTCAAGACTCAGATGGATGAAGTCCGCGACTTTGTTGAGCAGGTCTACTTGGTGGATGTTGCTACCATCGCTGCCATGTATCCTGAGTGGTGCACCTACGGCAAAGGGAACGGGAACTTCTTATCTGTCCCTGAGATGCCCATGGATGAGAAAGGGACGAGCTTTGCAATGCCCGGCGGCTACATTAAAGGCGGTGATCTCTCCTCCTTCCGCCGCATTAATTCCTCGCGTGATCCTTACTTTGAAGACAATGTTAAAGAGTCGGTTAAACATTCGTTCTACCAAGGCGACTGGACCATGCATCCATTTGTTGCAACCACGGAGCCGAAGTTTGTCGAGGCTGATCTTGAAGGCAAGTACTCTTGGGTCAAGTCCCCTTCGTTCCTAAATGAGCCGGCTGAAGTGGGTCCTGTGGCCGCAGTTCTAGGCATGTACCAGGCCAAACATGAGCCAGCAGTCAAGTTCACCGACATGATGCTAGAGAAGATGTCCTCCATCGGCAAGACCCAGTACGACATAGATATTCTACCCTCCACCATGGGGCGGCATATCTCCCGTGCCATCCGGGTTGCCACCGTGCGGGAGAACATGGCCAAACAGTGGGATGCACTCATCTCCAACATCGAGAGCGGTGACACCACCACTTTTAACGAGCCCCACTTCCCTGAAGGTGAGATACGCGGCGTAGGTGTTCATGAAGCTTCACGTGGCGCTCTGTCGCATTGGGTCGTGATCTCTAACGGTAAAGTTCGTAACTACCAGACCGTTGTGCCTACTACCTGGCTGGCGTGTCCGCGCGGAACCAACGACGAGCGCGGTTACTACGAGCAATGTTTGATTGGCAACCCAATTGCTGATCCGGAAAAACCATTGGAAGTTCTACGCACCATCCACTCGTTTGACCCATGTATGGCGTGCGCTGTTCACATGTTGAACCCCGAAGGGAAAAAACTCTCTTCGGTTAAGGTCTTGTAATAACACCTTGGTCGTGCTGGGGATTGGTCCTTGAACAGTATATAGATCTCACTGCTTCAAGATACATTTTGCTCTATACCCTCTAGATAAGAAGGTAACTGTGATGGATCAGCACAAAAAATCAATTGGCATTATGGGGCTGGGCAATCTCCTTTTGAGTGATGAAGGCTTCGGCGTTCACTGCATTCAATACCTGGAGAAGAATTACCAGCTGCCGGAAAATGTCGAGGTGATTGATGGTGGCACCGGCGGGATTTTGCTGGCTCCTTTCATTGAAGAGCACGATGAACTCTATGTGATCGATGTTGTAGATATTGAGGACACCCCTGGTTCAGTGCATTGCTTCACCGATGCTGATATGCGTTGCGGTGACATACAAACGCGTATGTCACCGCATCAGGTCGGTATGCTCGACATCCTAGACATCTGCCGCATTCGCGGCATGGTGCCGGATAAGGTTCACTTTATCGCCGTGGTTCCGGAGAGCCTTGAACCCGGGATGGAACTCACCCCCCTTCTGCAGGGAAGGATTAAGGATGTGCTGCAGATACTTATTGAAAAGCTAGGGGAGGATGTTGCAATCATTCCACTTAGCTGTGGTCAAAAAGTTTAACCTTCCCTTGAGCCTCCCTTTGACCTCTTTATACTTGAGTATTTAACTCGCCATATGACCTCATCTGAAGCCATACAAAAACCTTATTGTCTTGAGCAGCCTGAAACCACCTACCGCATCGTCGTAACAGGGGTCGTTCAGGGGGTGGGGTTCCGCCCGTTTGTGTATCGAACAGCTCTTGAACATGAGATCTCAGGCGAAGTAAAAAATACCCCTGCAGGAGTGCTCATAAATGCCTGCGGTTACCCGTGGCGCTTAAAAGCATTCCTGGCTCAACTGGAAACACACGCACCACCTCTGGCGGTTATCCACCACATAGAATACCATAAAGTATCCCCTTTAACTGCAACAGGGTTCTCCATCGTCGAATCCCAGCAAGTGGGAGATAATCGGGTTATCCTTCCACCTGATGTAACCATCTGCCCCGCATGCGAACAGGAACTGCTGGACCCCACGGACCGCCGCTATCTGTACCCTTTCAACAACTGCACAAACTGCGGTCCACGCTATACCATCATTGAGACTCTCCCCTATGATCGGGGCAACACCTCAATGAAGCCCTTCCCACTCTGTGAAGACTGCCTGCAAGAATATCGCAATCCTGCCGATCGCCGCTATCATGCAGAAGCGACCAGTTGTCCGCACTGCGGCCCCCAACTGCAGTTGACAACAGCGCAGGGGGACGTGATTGAAAGCGACAACTCTATCCTGTGGGTTGCAGATAAAATCGACAGCGGCGCTATCGTCGCCGTACAAGGGGTGGGTGGCTTTCATCTAATTTGTGATGCGTTAAACGACCAGGCAGTTCAACTGTTGCGGCGGCGTAAAAGACGCCCGGCAAAACCGTTTGCGGTGATGGTTAAAGATATGTCCATGGCGCGTCAATACGGGGTGTTCAATGAGCACAGCTCTGCCTTTATCCAAAGTTATCCGCGCCCGATTGTCATTGTCCCGGCCACTGGGCAGTGCCCTTCACAGTTAAACGGCGGTCTGGATAAGGTCGGGCTATTCCTCCCCTACACGCCATTACACCAGATCCTGTTTCATTATCTTGACCGTCCTATTGTGGCAACCAGTGCCAATGTTTCGGACGAACCGATCATCACCAATACTGAGGCGCTGACAACTCAATTGGGTGCCGTTGTGGACTTTGTCCTGGCGTTTAATCGCCGGATCGTTAATGGTTGTGATGACAGTGTCGTAACAACCGTCGGCGAACACCAGCTGACCTTGCGCCGCGCCCGTGGTTATACCCCAACCAAGATAGATCTTCCGGCGCCACTTAACTGCAAGGTACTGGCGGTGGGGGCGGGGCAGAAAAACAGCATTGCTATTGGCTGGGGGAAACAGGCGATCGTCAGTGCGCATATTGGCAATATTCAGAGTCTGGGTGCTGAAGAATATTTTGTCAGAACTATCGACACCTTTAAACGACTCTACAACTTTGAACCGGAGCTGATTGTTCACGATCTCCACCCCGACTATTTACCCACGCGCTGGGCCAAACAACAAAACATCCCCTGCACAGGGGTACAGCACCACTATGCCCATGCCCTGTCTGCCATGATCGATTGCGGCATCGACCTCGACCATGAGATGACTGCCGTCTGTTGGGATGGCAGTGGCTACGGCGATGACGGCACGGTGTGGGGTGGCGAGTTTTTGCACTGCTCCTATCATGGTTATCGACGCTTTGCCCATTTCAAGCCGTTTCGCCTCCTCGGAGGGGAACAAGCGATTAAAGAACCGCGGCGCGTCGCCCTTAGTCTGCTGTTTGACCTCTACGGTGAGCAAGCCCTGACGCTTAACAACCCAACACTCAACTCATTCAGCCGCGCCGAGGTTCAAGTCCTTTACCGGATGCACAGCAAGGGGTTGAATTCTCCCCTCACCTCCTCTGCCGGACGTCTGTTCGATGCGGTAGCATCACTCCTGGGGATAAAGCAGGTGCTCTCCTACGAAGGGGAGAGCGGCATGCTGATGGATCAATCCTACGATGAAACACTCTGTTTTAGTTACCCTTTTACCTACATAAACAGCCAAATCGAGTGCTCCTCCGCTATAATGCAGCTGGCGACGGAACGGAATCCGGTAAAAGGGGTCACCGGCTACATTAATATGCTGGTAAATATTATTATTGAAGTTTTGCAGGCGAACGGGCGGCGTGAAGCACTTCTGTGTGGAGGGGTCTTTCAAAACACCCAGCTGGTTTACCGCCTGCTGTTGGCGGCGGAAAAGGCACAGATAAAGCTGCATGTGCCGAAGCGTATCCCCGTTAATGATGGAGGCATCGCACTGGGGCAAATCGCTTCTGCTCTGGCGGGTAGCGGTTCTATTTAACTTTAACGTTATGTAAAAGGTGAAAATATGTGTTTAGCCATACCCTCGCAGATCACTAGCATTGATGCTGAAACCGCCATGGCGACGGTCGACACCATGGGAGTCTCCCGCACTGCCAACTTGGGGCTGATTGATGAAAAAGTCAGCATCGGAGATTGGGTGCTGGTACATGTCGGCGTTGCTATGACCCAAATCGACGAAAAGGAAGCGCGCGAAACGTTAGCTCTGTATGAGCAGATGATAAAGGCGGATCTGGAACACGAGGCGTTGCAAGATGGAGAAAGTGTTCTGAATGATAGGGACTGAACAGTTGTACAGCGCGTTGCGTGCCCCTGAAAAGGTTCATTCAATGCAACGGATCATTGAGCGCCTGTATCTCAACTACCAGCGCCCTGTGCGGATCATGGAGGTGTGTGGCGGCCATACCCACACCATCGTCAAATATGGTCTGGACCAGTTGGTGCCGGAACAGGTGCGCTTCGTGCACGGGCCGGGCTGCCCCGTGTGTGTCTTGCCGCAACACCGGATTGACGCAGCGTTACACCTCGGCGCCATGCCGGATACAATCCTAGTAACCTTGGGAGACATGCTCAAGGTTCCAGGAACCCAGAGTTCGCTGCAACAAGCGCGCGCTACTGGTTGCGATATCCGTGTGGTTTACTCCCCTCTTGACGCCGTCTCAATTGCGCAGAAAAATCCGGATCACAGTGTAGTCTATTTCGCGATTGGGTTTGAAACTACGGCGCCAATGACGGCTCTGCTCATTGAGCAGGCCCAGCAACTGCGACTTCCAAATCTGTTTTTCCATATTAACCATGTGCTGATCCCGCCGGCGATGGAGATGATCCTGGCAACACCTGGGTGCAGTGTAGATGCATTTATCGCGCCCGGCCATGTAAGCGTAATAACTGGCAGTGACATTTTTACCCCGATTGTCCGCCGCTTTGAAAAGCCGCTAGTTATTTCTGGTTTTGAGCCCTTGGATATCATGGCTTCTGTGGAGCGCATCCTGCGCCAGTTAAACCGTGGCGCAGCCAAGGTTGAAAACACCTACTCCCGTTCTGTAACCAGGCAGGGGAATCGCAAAGCACAAATGTTGATGGAACGCTACTTTGAGCCACGCCCAACCTTTTTGTGGCGCGGAATTGGTGCTATCGCCCATTCAGCCCTGCAATTACGCGCCGAATTTGCCGCTCTCGATGCTGAAGTGCGCTTTGCGGAGTGCTGCCCTGCCCCGGCACCAGAGTCTGGGCGTGGCTGTATCTGTGGCGCGATTCTCACCGGGCAAGCCCACCCGCAAGAATGTCCGCTGTTCGCTCAACAGTGTACCCCGACAAACCCGCATGGCAGTTGCATGGTAAGCAACGAAGGTGCCTGTGCGGCCTATTACAAATACCGGAGGGATCAATGAATAATCGAATTCTCCTCGCCCATGGTTCAGGGGGGCTGGAAAACCAGCACCTGATTCAGGAGATATTTGTCGATGCGTTTCGCAATCCAATCCTGTGTGCCATGGATGACGCCTCGGTTCTGGAAATGGGCACCATGGCCGTCAGCACTGACAGCTTCACCGTTAGTCCGCTGTTTTTCCCTGGGGGCGATATAGGCAAGCTTGCCATTGCCGGCACAACCAATGATGTCGCGATGCGCGGCGCGCAACCACAGTATCTGAGCGCGGCCTTTATCCTCGAAGAGGGATTAGAGCTCGATGTTTTACGCCGGATCGTAGCCAGCATGAGGACAGAACTTGCTGTGTGCGGAGCCACAATCGTCACCGGTGATACCAAAGTGGTACCTAGAGGGGCCATTGATCAGATAATGATCAACACCACCGGTTTTGGTCGCCTGATAAAGGATTGTTCCGTAGCCCGCATCGAGCAGGGAGACCACCTCATCGTCTCCGGGCCCATCGCTCAGCATGGTGCCTGCATCTATGCCGAACGCGAGGAAATAGCCGTCAGCGGCCTCATCTCTGATTGCTGTAGCCTGTGGCCGGTGGTTAAAACCCTCTTGGACGAAGACCTGGGTATCCATGCCATGCGCGACGCAACCCGCGGCGGACTCAGTGCCGTATTGAACGAGTGGGCCCAGCAAACCGGCTACAGCCTGATAGTGCAGGAGAGCAGTATCCCGCTGACGAAACAGGTTGAGGGGTTTTCGGAACTGCTCGGAATTGATCCCTACATCCTAGCGTGTGAAGGGGTCTTTGTTGTGGCCGTTGAGCCGCACGACAGTTCACGCGTGATTGAGTTGTTGCATCAAGCGGGACATAACCGTGCCGCACTGATCGGTACGGTGACAGAGGAAAAAAGAAGCGGCAAAAACCCTCAGGTTATCTTGCACTCTGCGTATAGCACCCAACGCCTGATGGAGTTTCCATCCGGGGAGATCCTCCCGCGGATCTGTTGATGCATGGACGCTCAACTTGGTTACCGCAGAAGCACGAAAACATGAGGCGAAGCAGGAATAAAAATTAGCACAAATTCTCTGGTATTAGATTTCGAAAAATAGATAGAAGTTATCGGTGTATAAGTTTTTGACAGGGATGCTATGCAAAAGTGCATAACTCCTTGAGCGGCACTAGGGCTCAGATGAAGCCCCGGACTAACCAGACAATAGGAGAGTGTCATGCATATTCCAGATCCGATGTTACAAGGTAGTGTTTGCCCTGCAACAGCAGTTGTTAGCGCAATAGGTATTGCCACAGCAGCGCATTACGCGACGAAAGGTGAAAAACCATCGGCAACCCGGTTTGCCGCCATTACTGCGCTTATCTTTGCTGCGCAAATGCTGAATTTTCCCATCATGGATGGCACATCAGGCCATTTATTAGGCGGGGTATTGGCGGCAAGTCTGCTGGGAATACCTTTTGGTGTTTTATCTATTGCGCTGGTGGTTGTGGTCCAAAGTCTATTTTTTTCTGACGGGGGGGTCACGGTTCTCGGCGCTAACCTGCTGAACATGGCAATTATCGGTGCCGGTCTCGGCGGTATGTTGCGCTCCAAACTGGCGGCCAAATGGCAAGGCCCTAAAGGGGAAGTTCTAGCCACGGCGCTAGCGGCTTGGGCCTCAGTTGTTCTTGCTTCCTTTGCCGTAGGCGTCCAACTGGCCCTTGATGGTCAAATAGTTTTCGCCCATGTCATCACGGCAATGTTGTCAACCCATCTGCTGATTGGGTTCGGTGAGGCTGTTATTACCGTGGGGGCATGTTTACTGATTCCCACTCCCGCAGCGTCAAAGAAAATGGCTGGCAATATTGCTATCCCAACCACTGCAGCAATGGCAATTGCTCTTTTACTGAGCCCCTTTGCCTCCAGATATCCAGATGGTTTAGAGTGGGTGGCGGCAAAATATCAATTTCTGCATGAGTCTGCCCCCGTTTTTGTAGGGCCTCTGGCAGACTACTCTGTTCCCTTTATCAGCAATGAGATGCTCTCAACCGGGCTGTCTGGTTTGATAGGCGTTATTATCTCGTTTACTGCGGCATGGGCACTGCACCAATCGATGAGCCTCCTTGTCGCCCGAAATCAAATTCACTAACGGATAACGCGCAAGCGGACATCCAAAAGCTGCTCGCTACAGTGCAGCTTTTGGATGTCCGTGTTATGAGAGGTTAGACGCAACTGCGTGAAACAGAGCAGAATAAACCTTCTCCGCGCACACATATCGGTTCCTCAGACAGCTATGCATCTTCAAGCACAGCACAGCTCAGCTCAGTCTGAACCCATCGAAGCCCATAGTTTTATCTACATGTTATCTACACATTATCGATATCTGTTTCATCACTGTGGCTGGAGGCAGCGGTAGCAGCGGAGCGTTTTTTGCCGAAAATACGTGCTACCCACACCCCTACTTCGTACAGGATGATAAAGGGCAACGCGATGGAGACTTGGGAGAAGACATCGGGAGGAGTGAGGATTGCCCCAATTATAAACGCAAGGACAAACGCATAGCGCCGGTTTTTACCCAGCCAGATGTGATCCACCACCCCAAGGCGGGCGAGAAAGAAGATCACAATGGGCAGTTCAAACACCAGGCCGAAGGCAAACAGCAGGCGGGTAGACATGCTCAGATACCCCGCCATGGAGAGCATCGCTTCGGTGCCGCTGGAGCCAACCCCGAGGTTGATAAGAAACGTGAAGATTACCGGAAACACAAAGGTAAACCCGAAGTAGGCACCGAGCCCAAAGCAGGCACAGCCGGAGAGCACAAAGGGGATGGCCAGATGCTTTTCCCCCGGATAGAGTGCGGGCGCGACAAACGCCCATATCTGCCACAGTACAACCGGCAAGGCCAGGAGCAGGCCAGCTACTGCGCTTATTTTCAGGTAGGTGAAAAAAGGCTCGGTGGCATGGATAAACACCAGCGAGCTCCCTGGCGGCAACGAGGCGCGCACGGGGCGGGAAACAAACTCAAACAGCTGCTGCGAAAAACTGTAACACACCCCAAATCCCCCCACCCACGCAAGCATGGAGATTATCAGGCGGCGGCGCAGTTCCTCCAGGTGGGAGAAAAACCCCTGCTCAGTTTCTTCCATCGTCCGTTCCTAACTCGGCTTTTAGTCCATCTACAGGTGTTTTATGCATGTCAGTACCAGCCTGAGGTTCAGGCGCAACATTTTCTGGAGCCTCGCTGGCTGCTGGATGGGTAGCGCCCGGTTCTGTTTGAGTTGCATCAGGTACCGACTCTATCTGCGCCTCCTCTGCCTCTGCTGCATCTAACCCCCTAGCATCATTGTGTGTGGCTCTGTTCTGATGTGCATGTATCCTGCCCTGCTGCTCTGGGGAGATCACCTGTGCGTCGATATCGATGCTGCGTTTCAAGTCATTCGCTGCATTGCGAAACTCGCGCATCCCCTGCCCCAGGGCGCGGGCGATGTCTGGCATCTTTTTTGGCCCGATGAATATGAGCGCCAGCGCCATAATCAACAACAATTCCGGCATTCCGATTCCGAACATCGATCACCTCCTGTAAATGGGGACTAACTCAGGCACGGTTGCACCATGAGCTATGATGTTGCCCCGCAGAATAACTCCCACCGAGTAAGACATTACAGTGCTGGGTTATTCAGTTTTATCCTTGGCATCCGGCTCTTCTAAAGTGTTGCTCTCGTCATCATCACTGTTAAGCCCTTTTTTGAAATTCCGTATCCCTTTTCCCACGCCGGAACCCAACTGTGGCAAACGTTTGGCTCCAAACATCACAATCACGATCCCAAAAACAATAAGTAGTTCCTGTGCTCCAAGTCCAAACATAGTTATCTCTCCCGAGTCAGTCCTGTATCGAGCAGACGCTGCGTATGCGTCAGATCTTCAGGACGGTTGATATTGATAAATGCTGAATCAAATCCTGCAATATGGGTCAACTCTTCCGCCTCTATCTCTCTTAT
>Ga0265295_1001883_pt1 | contig 35335 bp, 33 predicted proteins | sample Munlansysbiofilm_FD_192503 | JGI IMG/M metagenome (GOLD analysis project Ga0265295, IMG submission 192503) | Leachate microbial communities from a municipal landfill in Southern Ontario, Canada - Methane capture system biofilm | ecosystem: Engineered > Solid waste > Landfill > Unclassified ... | reverse complement strand
GGGCACCGGCTTGAACAAGATCAAGGTTGAGAGGAGTCGGATTTTTACTATTCACCAGGGTGCAGATATCAAGGGATAGGTTTGCAACCTTGACACAGTGCCTGACAATTCCTTGATCTGCAAAGGGGCTTTTTTCAAGGAGGGCCAGGCATTCAAAATAATCCGGAATTTTTGTATTGTCACTCATCAGGGTTAAAACTTGTCGTAGAAGATCATATCATCTTCCACCCCAAAGTCGTGAAGGGCATCGATGATGGCGTCGATCATGGGTGGTGGTCCGCACAGGTAGTATTCTATTTCATCGGGGTCTTCATGGTTGGCGAGATAGTCATTGCACAGAAAGTTATGGATAAATCCCGTGGGACCGGTCCAGTTATCCTCTGGATCAGGACTTGAAAGGGCTACGTGGTAATCAAAATTTTCATGGCGCTTTGCAAGATCTTCAAAGGTCTCGTGGTAGAACATCTCTTTTTTGGACCTTGCACCGTACCAGAAGGTGATCTTACGATTGGTGTGGATACCTTCCAGCTGGTGGAGGATGTGGCTTCTGAGGGGTGCCATACCGGCGCCTCCGCCAATGAAACACATCTCGTTTTCGGTCTCTTTTGCCATGAAATCACCATAGGGACCGCTCACCTGGACCTTGTCTCCGGGCTTCAGGCTGAACACATAGGATGATCCAAACCCCGGAGGAATGCCCTGGGTGCCTGGCGGCGGGGTGGCGATTCTGACGTTCAGCACGATGGTCTGGTTGTCATGGGGGGGGTTGGCAAGGGAATAGGCCCTGAACCCCGGTTTTATACCCCTGGCCCTGAGTTCCAGGAGATTGTACTTTTTCCATTCGCTCACAAATTTACTTTCAATCTGAAACTCTTTAAAGGTTAAATCATACTCGGGCACGTCGATCTGGAAATAGGCTCCAGCCTCGAAATCCATGGGAGTTTCAGGCCTTAGAACCAGCTCTTTGATAAAGGTTGCCACATTGTGGTTTGATACTACCTCTGCATCGACCTTTTTAATGCCGAAGATCGATTCCGGCAGACGGATTTCAAGATCATCCTTGACCTTGAGCTGGCATGTGAGACGTTGACCTTCGAGTTTTTCCTTTCGGCTCAAATGGCCAAGTTCGGTGGGCAGGATAGCTCCTCCACCCTTTACCACCTCGCACTTGCACATGCCGCAGGAGCCTGAGCCGCCACAGGCAGACGGCAGAAAGATATCCTGGCTGGAAAGGGCGGAGAGCAGCGTGGGTGTGCCCGTCACATGGATGGAATTTTCCCTGTCATTGTTGATCACAATCACATGCTCACCCGTGGTGGTCACCTTGGCCTCCACAAAGAGCAGCACCATCACAAGGGTAAGGATGACACCCGTGAAGACCAGTATGCTGATGAGATAGATCAATTATCGCCTCCTTGGCTTTTTAACTACAGGGTGATACCTGAAAACATCATAAAGGTCATGGCCATGAGTCCTGCAACGATCATGGTGATGCCGAATCCCTGCAATCCATCTGGAACGTCGGAATACCGGATCTTCTTTCTGATTGCAGCCATGGATACAATGGCAAGCATCCAGCCCGTTCCTGAACCCGCCCCAAACACGGTGGATTCCACCAGGGTGTAGTTACGTTCCACCATGAAGAGCGATACACCCAGAATGGCGCAGTTCACGGCGATCAAAGGCAAAAACACCCCAAGGGCCGCATACAGAGGCGGTGAATATTTGTCAATAACCATCTCGATGGCCTGGACTATGGCGGCAATGACTGCAATAAAGGTGATGTACTTTAAAAAGCTGAGATCCACATTGGGAAGCCCGGCCCAGGAGAGAGCCCCGGGGGCAAGGAGCCCATGAAACACCAGCCAGTTTACAGGACTTGTGACGGTGAGAACAAAGATAACGGCAAAGCCGAGGCCAGTTGCGGTTTCAATGCTTTTGGACACTGCAATGAAAGAGCACATGCCCAGGAAATAGGCAAGAAGGATGTTTCCGATAAAAACCGAGTTTATAAAAAGACTGAACAGATCGCCCATTGCCTACTCCTTACCTTGCCCTGTATCTGGTTGCCAGATCTGGTTTAAATATGTTGTTGCAATATCTGTCTTCATGATTTGGCTTCATGACCTGGTTTCATGGGAGACGCCGGACAGGCTGTTTTTCAGCCACACCAGAAGCCCTATAATGAAAAAAGCGCCGGGTGCCAGCACCATCAACCCCATGTTCTGATATCCGGAAGCAGTCATGAACCCCGGGATCACGGAAAACCCGAAAATATTACCCGAACCCAGAAGCTCCCGGATAAAAGCCACGAACACAAGGAGGAGTCCGTATCCAATGCCGTTGGCAATACCATCCACAAACGAGTCCATGGGCTTGTTTGCAAGGGCAAAGGTCTCGGCCCTTCCAAGCACAATGCAGTTGGTGATGATAAGCCCCACAAAGATGGAGAGCTGTTTTGAGATATCGTAGAAAAAAGCCTTGAGCACCTCGTCTGTGATGATAACAAGGGATGCAATCACGGCCAGCTCTACAATTATCCTTATGTTTGAAGGAATCTGTTTACGCAAAGAAGAGATGATAAGGCCGGAAAAGGCCGTGACAACGGTGAGGGCAACGGCCATAACAAGGGCTGTTGACATTTTAACCGTGACGGCAAGGGCCGAACAGATGCCCAGAACCTGAAACGTCACAGGATTTTCCGTCCACACGCCCCGGATCATTATATCCAGGCGTTTTGATTTTTCTCGTGCCATGGGAATCCTTTTATCCTTTTATTTTTGATTCTTATCCACACCGGCACCCGGGGCAGGTGTCCGGGGCTCTGCATTTTCTCCCGTCATATCTTTTTGGGTCACATCTTTCGGAATCAGCCCCCCGTGGCGAAAGTTTATGGATACTGCTTCATATTTAATCAGGGTGGATTTAATGCCTTCGGCAAGGTATTGCCCGGTCAGGGTTGCCCCGCTGATGCCGTCCACATAGTTCTCCTTTTTAGATTCCGGCAGATTTTCCACCTTGCCCTTGGCAATGCCCACCGAAACAAACTCATTCTGGGAGTTGACGATCTTTTTACCCTTGAAGTTTTTCTGGAACCAGGCGCTCTCTATCTCGCCTCCAAGCCCCGGGGTCTCTGAATGGCTGTACACCGAAAATCCTGAAACTGTCTCACCGTCGTCCTTAAATGCAAGGTATCCTTGGATCTTTCCCCAAAGTCCCCGGCTGTTAAAGGGCAGGATATACCCCTCGATCTTATCACCCTTCTTGTAAAGGTAGACGTGCATGGCACCTGAAGCCCCTTGATCATCGGGATCAAGTATCTTTCCATTGGCGTCCACAATGGTATCCTCGATATGGGCGGCATAAAGGGTATTGATCACTTCCCCTGGGGGCTTTTTCCCCGGCTCAACCAGGTTGGCAGCCCGCAGGAGATTGACCCGCCTGTCAAGGGCTATGTTTACATCCTGACGATCCTTTAACCCGCTTGCAGCAACAGATACAAGGAGGCTGCACACAAAAGAGACGATCAGGGCAAAACGAATCACATTTTTCCGGCTGTTTTTATCCGGTTTGGTTTTCGCTTTGGCTTCCGCTTTGGTTTCAGATTTGTTTTCAGACATTGGGAATCCTCTTTGATGATTTGTATTGAACCACCACATGGTCGAAAAGAGGCGCAAACACATTCATGAAAAGGATGGCAAGCATGGTGCCCTCCACAAAGGCGGGGTTCACCACCCGGATCACCACCGTCAGAAACCCGATGAGAAATCCAAACACCCAGCGGCCTGGATTGGTTCCCGGGGCCGACACAGGATCGGTTGCCATGAAGCAGATGCCGAACAAAAACCCGCCTGCACAGAGATGATACAGGGGGCCTGCATGGCCCCAGCCTCCCTGGGCGCTCGGCACAAAATAAACGAAGAACAGGGCCGTGGCAACAAGCCCCGCAATCCCCCCCGCCAGGATGCGATAATTAGCGATCCGGGTGATTACAAGAAAGAGACCGCCCAAAATACAGCAAAGGGCGGAGGTCTCGCCGATGCTGCCGGGCACGGACCCCCAAAACAGGTTGGACAGGGTGAAACCAGCCTGGGACAGGGCCGTAGTGATGCTTCCGCCGTCTACACCAGTGACGGCAAGGGCCGTGGCAGAGGAGAGTGCGTCTACAGGATTTAAACCTGCAACCCACACATTCCCGGATATGGACACAGGGTAGGAGAAAAAGACAAATGCCCGGGCCGTCAAGGCCGGGTTGAGAATGTTCCGGCCTGTGCCGCCGAACACCTCTTTACCCAGTACCACTCCAAAGGAAATTCCAAGGGCCACCTGCCAGAGGGGAATGGTGGCGGGAAGGGTAAGGGGGAACAGGATCCCCGTGACCAGGAATCCTTCGCTGATCTTGTGCTTGCGAATCACGGCAAACAAAATTTCCCAGGAAAACCCCACCACGTAGGAGACAAGAATGATGGGCAGAACATAGCGGCTGCCAAGAATAAACGCCGGAACCAGGCCCAGGTTTTCGTTCCTGGCAAAGCCCGCCTGAAATCCCGTATTGTAGATGCCGTAAAGAACCACGGGCAAAAGAGCCAGAAGCACGAAACTCATATAACGCTTGAGATCCAGGTTGTCCCGGATAAAGGGCATCATCCGGTTGGTGGGCGAGGGCAAAAAGAAAAATGTCTTGGTGGCATCAAACAGAGGTGCAAGCTTACCAAAACGCCCGGAACCGGTAAAGTGGGGTTCACTAAGATCGAATATCTTTTTTAAGGGGTTCATTGTTTATCCTTGCTTATCCTTGTAAAGGGCGTCCATTCCATCGGCCAGAATCCGGGCAAGCTCGATCTTGGACGGGCAGACATAGGAGCATAAACCGCATTGGCAGCAGTCCAGAAGACCGCAGGCCAGGGCATCTTCGATCCCATCGCTCAAAAGTTCCTTCATGATAAAGCTGGGCATGAGATCAACGGGACAGATCTTTTCACAATAGCTGCAGTTGATGCAGGGCCTCAACTCACCGTGGAGGGTTGCGTCCGTCTCTTTGGGATCGGAGAAAAGGCAGGAGAGAAAAGCCTTTGAGGCGGTTGCCTTGGCTTTTCCCGGTCGAAGAAACCCGAACATCTCGTCCTGGTCCGGGGTGGCGACGATGTTCAGGGTGTTGTCAAAGAAGCCCAGGTGATTTTCAGGTTGAACCATCCTGCCGTCGAATCTGCCCGTGGTGACAATTTCCCCCTCGTTGAAATCGCCCATGAGCTTTTCCAGGCGAGCGCCCTGGCGGGTGAGCACATGGGGTCGATGTTCCCTGGCCCTGGTGACGGTGATGATCTTTTTGGTTGGATATCGGCCGGTCATGAGAAATTTTGCCGCCATTATCAGATGGTCTGCGGCAATGCACCAGGAGCTGTTCTCCTTTGAATCTTTTTTAATATGATAGAGCACGGCCCCGGGATTCCAGGCAGGATAGATGTCCGGCACCGTGTGGGTAACCAGGGGTTTCACACGGGAGAGACGATCGAGGCTCCCCGCCTTTACCGTTACAACAACCCGGTCGGTGAATCGTTTGAGTACCTCCAGGCCAAATTGAAACGCCGCTGGGTCCCCCTCGACAACAACCCCGGGATCGGGGGAAAAGATATCGTTGCCACAGAGGGAGACTATGATCATGGCCGGAGTGTGGGAGCTGTCGGCCGTATCTTTTTCAGGAAACTGCCGGAGGGCCTGCCAGAGACCCCCCTGTTTAAGTCGATCCACAAGATCATCCCTGGAAACAGCCCCAAGGTCAGCCAGGGAGAACGGCTCAAACTCCACAAATTCATCCAGACCCTCAAGTCCGATAACCACCTCGTGCAGCCGTCTTCGTTCGCCATACACGATTTTTTCGACAACCCCTGTGCCCGGCGATACATATTGAATCGAAGAATCGCGCTTGTCAAAGAACAGAGGGGCGCCGGTTTTGACCCTGTCACCCTCCTTGACCAGGAGTTTTGGCCGGATATAGGGAACATCCATGGCAGACAGACCAAGGGTTGGAGAATGAGAAAATTCGACAATACCGATATCGGGCATACCGGCAAGGGGTGTGGTAAATCCTTTGGAAATCTTGATCTGTTCCATCAATTCAATTCCATTTTAATATATTTAGAACCTTGTTAGAAGCACCTCCGAACGACAACCCTGTCTATATAATTCAAATTATTTTACCAAAATCGCATTTAATATCAACCTAATTTAAATATTTGAATCGGAAAAAAGATCGGTGCTCAGGTATCTTTCACCCGTGTCAGGCAGAATAACCACCATGAGCCTGCCCCGGTTTTCCTCGTTTGAGGTAAGCTGAACCGCCGCCTGGATAGCGGCGCCAGAGGAAATACCGCAAAGAATGCCCTCATCCCTTGCAAGCTGTTTTGCCCTTTTAATGGCATCAACGGACGAGACCCGGACGATCTCATCCACAAGGGTGAGGTCAAGCACCCGGGGAACAAATCCAGCACCGAGTCCCTGGATCTTGTGGGGTCCGGGTTTGCCACCGGACAAAACCGGAGACTCGTCAGGCTCCACGGCAACGGCCCTGAACGATGGACGCCGCTGTTTGATAACCCTGGATACGCCGGTGATGGTGCCCCCCGTGCCCACCCCTGCCACAAGAATGTCTACTTTCCCATCTGTATCGACCCAGATCTCTTCGGCCGTGGTCCGCTCATGGACGGCGGGGTTGGCAGGGTTGGAAAACTGATCGGGCATAAATGCGTTGTCAGTCTCAGCCACTATGGCCCTGGCCTTTTCAATTGCCCCCTTCATCCCAAGATTGCCCGGCGTCAGCACCAGGGTTGCCCCGAGGTGGGTCAAGAGTTTTCTGCGCTCCACGCTCATGGTCTCCGGCATGGTCAAAATCAGCTTGAGCCCCTTTACCGCCGCTGTAAAGGCAAGGGAGATGCCGGTGTTGCCGCTGGTGGGCTCCACAATCACGCTGTGTTTGGAGATGAGCCCCTGTTTTTCAGCCTCCTCGATCATGGCAACACCGATGCGGTCCTTGACGCTTCCCAGGGGATTATAGGCCTCTAATTTCGCCAGGATCGTTACCTGATGCCTTGAACTCAGCGCCTTTAAATGGACAAGGGGAGTGCATCCCCAGCCCTTTGTCATGTCGGTTAGAATATTCATCTGTTTCCCTCCTTGTATCGATAAATGAGCCTGGGTGTTTCAATGAAAACCTTGGTGTCGGCGGGAATGGACTCTGTGATCCAGACGTTTCCGCCAATGACAGATCCCCTGCCAATGATTGTATCTCCCCCGAGAATGGTGGCCCCGGAATAGATGATCACATCGTCTTCGATGGTGGGGTGTCGTTTCTTGCCCTTGAGGCGCTCCCCCGAACCCGGTGGCAGGGAGAGTGCGCCGATGGTGACATTCTGATAAATTCTGACATTATCACCGATTATGCAGGTCTCGCCGATCACCACCCCTGTTCCGTGGTCGATCACAAAACACCGACCAATGCCGGCACCGGGATGGATATCGATGCCGGTGAGGCTGTGGGCATGCTCGGACATGATCCTGGGCAGCTGGGGAATTCCTAGCTGATAGAGGATATGGGAGATCCTGTACACGGTAATGGCAAATAACCCGGGATAGCTGAAGATAACCTCGTCATGGCTTTTAGCCGCAGGATCACCGTCATAGGCACCCCTTACGTCCTCTCCAAGGGCCAGCCTCAACTCCGGCACCCTTTCAATGACGGCCAGGGCCATCTCCTGCCCTCTTTTTTCACATTCAGTGCAGGGGAGCCCATACCTGAGGCAGTCATGGCGCATTACGTGAACAATCTGGTCGGATAAGACATCGTGGAGCTCGGCGATATTCTGGCCCATGCTGTAGGTAAGGTTGGCCGAGTCAAGCTTTTTCCTGGAAAAATAACCTGGGAAAAGAATCTCCCTGAACTTGTCCACCATCTCCTTGACCGAGGTGGAAAAGTGAATCGGCTCGTCGCCAATATGGGCAAAGCAGCGCTCGTCATCCATACCGGCAAGAATGTTTTCAATCACACCCGGCAGTTTTTTCCGGTGCTCGGATATGAACTCGTTTTCGCTCCTGCATACAGGGTTGTCTGAATCGATAATCTCCATTGTCGGCTCCTTTAGAAATTGATATAATCACAACTATTATACCACAATGTAGCCATTGTCAAAATATTTGGCTTGATATTGACGGAATTCTCATGTAAAAATGAACATTTTATCATTTTGTATGAGGTGTTAGCCCATGAGGCTCTTTGACAGCCATTGCCATATAGACGACGCTTGCTTTGAAAACGATTTTAGCTCCATGCTTGAACGGGCCCATGATGCCGGAGTTGAGGCGGTTATGATTGCAGGGGTAACCGTTGACACATCCCAAAAGGCGATTAGGATAGCCAGGAAGCACCGCAATATTTACACTGCCGTGGGCATCCATCCCCACGATGCCGAGGGTTGCACAACCGATATGATTCAGATCTTGAAAGATCTCGCCCAGAATGAGTGTGTGCGTGCCTGGGGGGAAATCGGTCTTGACTTTAACCGCATGCACTCCCCTGCCAAAGTCCAGGAGACCTGGTTTGAAGCCCAGATGGCGGCGGCCCACGAACTCGGGTTGCCCATGATCTTCCATGAGCGCGACTCCATGGGACGATTCCTGGAGATGATCAAAGATTTCCCCTTTACAGAACCAAGGGGAGTCGTCCACTGCTTTTCCGGAACAAGAACCGAGATGTTCGCATACCTTGATCTCGGGTTTCACATCGGCATCACCGGCATCCTTACCATCAAAAAAAGGGGGGCTGAACTTCGCGAACTTGCCCGGATGATACCCGAGAACCGAATCCTAATCGAGACGGATGCCCCCTATCTCACCCCTGCCCCCCAGAAGAACAAGGTGCGCCGGAACGAACCCGCATTTGTGAAATCCGTTATGGAGCGGCTTGCCGAGGTCAGGAACGAGGATATCGAGACCCTGTCTGAAACGGTATGGAACAATACCTGCAAACTTTTTGCCGTTTAAAAGAACCACTGCCCGCTACCTGCCGGCCATTAGACGGGCCACGGCATTCTCAAGCCCGTCAAGAGACAATTCAAACATGGGAAAGATAGAAGAGATGGCCATTATGGATTGGGTATATCCCCACATGGACTCCTGCACAGGATTGAGCCACACGGAATGGGCAAAGGTTTCGGAGATAAAGCGCAGCCGCTCAAGGCTCGGTTTGCCGCTCCTTTCCCCTATATGGATGGAGCCGTCACTTGCCATGAGTTCATAGGGTGCCATACTGGCGTCTCCCACAACGATGAACCGGGTATCTGGGTCACGCCGGGCAAAGTCATCCACCCTCATGGGTTTTCGATAGCGCTGGGGATCTTCCCACACATGGTCGTAAATGGTGTTGTGGAAGAAAACTGTCTTGACCTCCTTGAACTGGGCCCTGGCATAGTCAAACAGGGTCTGGACCACCGAGATATAAGGATCCATGGACCACCCTCCGTTGTCGATGGCAAGGATGATCTTGAGCCGGTCCCGCATGGATCGGTCAAATACGAGCTCGATTTCACCCGCGTTCTTCATGGTCTTGTAGATGGTGTCATCGATGTTGAGCTCATCCCTGGGACCTGTGGGCACCATGTTTCGCAGCCGCTTTAACGCCTCTCCCACCATGGCCTGGGTCAAGGGCCCCCTGCCCGAGTAATCCCTGTACCGGCGCTCGTTGGCAACCTTTACAGCAGATCTGTTCCGGGACTCTCCGCCCACCCGCATGCCGCCGGGGTGGTAGCCAGAATGACCCACGGGAGAAGTCCCCCCCGTGCCAATCCACTTATTCCCGCCCTCATGGCGGCCCTTCTGGTCCTTGAGCCGCTGCTTGAAATATTCGATGAGCTCTTCCGGGGTGAGATCTGCAAGCTTTGAAGGATCGATCCCAAGGGCGTTGGCCAGTTGTTTTGGGTTTTTGAGCCACTCTTCAAGCATGGCCCTTGCCACCTCGTCTATTTCAAACCCCTGACCCTCTGGAAGCGCCACCCCTTCAAAATAAAAGGCAAACACCTGGTCGTACAGATCAAAATAACGCTCGCTCTTGACCAGAACGGCCCTGGCCGTGGTGTAAAAATCGTCCAGGGTTGAGACAAGGCCCTTATCCAAGGCCTTTTGAAGGGTTAAAAATGCCGTGGGCGAGACCGGCACCCCAACCTCCCTGAGCTTGTAAAAAAAAGATACAAACATACTACTTGATCCCCCTGCGTATTTGAGTTCCCAAGTTCCCGAAACTCAACAGAATTGCCGATCAGAAGGTAAACATTCGAGTTAAGCCTACTCCCTACTATCTACTGCCTACTGCCTAAAAAAGCCGTCGTCTCGGGGTCAGATTCCTTGCCCGGTCATAGTCCGGACTCTTCTTGAACAACACCCCGAGAAAGGGGAGTTCACCCTTGACAATGTCCCTGGATTTGAAGTCAGGATCGGCATTCAAGGCGCGAATCCAGTTGATCAGCTCCCTTGTGGCGGGTTTTTTCTCCACCCCGTCCAACTCCCTCAGGGTGAAGAATGCGTTGATGGCGTTTTCGGCAAGTTTTTTGTCGATCTCCGGAAAATGTATGTCAATGATCTTCCTCATCATCTTTGGATCGGGAAAGGCAATGTGATGGAAGTTGCACCTGCCCAGGAAAGGATCGGAAAGGTCCTTTTTTGCATTTGAGGTGATGATGATCACGGGCCGGTTCACGGCCTTGATGGTCTGGTCGGTCTCGATGATGTCAAACTGCATCTGATCGAGCACATCCAGCATGTCATCCTGGAAATCGGTGTCTGCCTTGTCGATCTCATCGATCAGAAGAACGCAGCGCATCTTGGCGGTAAATGCCTGACCTATCCTGCCCATTTTGATGTAGTCGTCGATGTTGCTCACCTCCCGCATGGAGTCGCCGAAACGACTGTCGTTAAGGCGGGTCAGGGTGTCGTACTGGTAAAGTGCCTCGATGAGCTTCATGCTGGATTTCACATTGAGAACGATCAGGGGCATGTCAAGGCTTTCTGCAATGGCGTGGGCCAGCATGGTCTTGCCGGTTCCCGGCTCGCCCTTCAGGAGAAGCGGCATCTCAAGGGCCATGGAGATGTTGACGATACCTGCAAGTTCGCTGTCAAGCACATATCTGGTTGCACCGGAAAATCTTGAATCCGAGGTTATGGCGTGTGTCATGGAAACTCCTGTTAATTGTTTAGGTCTGGGGACACCTTACTCAATTCCGCATTAAATCTCAAGTGCTCTTCAAAATTCTAAAACATTGACACGCCATAAACACAATGGTATTTATTCCACTTAATTTTATGCGTTTTATGCGGCAGGCTACAAAAAATCATAAAAAGACAGGAGAAGGTGATGATAGGTGGACTTGGAATGCCCGAACTGATAATTATCCTTGTGATTATCCTCATTATATTCGGAGCAGGAAAACTTCCTGAGATAGGCTCTGGAATAGGCAAGGGAATAAAAAACTTTAAAAAGGCAACCCGGGATGCCGAACTCAACGAGGGAGACAAGGAAAAAGAGCAGGAAAAGCTGGACAAATAACATCCAGTTCACCAGCCCACGGGTGTTTCAACCTGTAGCCACCTGTTTTTCTGCGGCTCCAGGTAGTTTTAGATCCTGACTTATTACACTTTTGTAAGCCTGTGCTCTTTAAAAACATGGACAACCTTTACTCCCATCAGTTAATTGAAAAAAGAGACACCCTGATCAAGCAGTTTCTCAAGCAGAGAGAACCTGAATTCCTTGTCGCCCTGACAAGAATTCTGGATGAATACTTCCAGGCGGTCTTTGCAGCAAGCGATACGGCCCGCACCATGGCGGCCAGGGGCGATCCCTTTACCCTCATTGCCCTTGGCGGATTCGGCCGCCAGGAGCAGTGCATACATTCGGACGTGGACCTGCTGATTCTGTTTGAACGAACCATACCCGAAAACGTCGAAGAGTTGATAAAAGAGATTGTCTACCCCCTGTGGGACGCACACCTTGAGACCGCCTATGCGGTCCGGACCACCAACCAATGTCTCTCCATGGCCTGGGAACGGTTTGACGTATTGACGACCTTTCTTGACGCACGGTTCATCTGCGGTCCTCCCCACGTCTTTCTGAAGCTCATGGAGCGGTTCAAACGCCAACTCCACCAACACCACCTTGCCCAAACCCTCACCCGTTTGGTGGAAAACGGAGCAAAGCGCCACGCCGACTTTGGAGATTCAACCTATCTTCTTGAGCCCAACCTCAAATCCGGCCACGGCGGTTTAAGGGATTATCACACGCTTCTCTGGTACGGACGCATCAAGGCTGACATAAAGAGCAGAAAAGAGCTTGAACACCATGGGATTCTCTCCCATGACGAATTTGAGACCCTTGAGGAGTCCCTGAACTTCATCTGGCAGATCAGGAACATGCTCCACTATCTTACGGGCAGAAAATGTGACCAGCTCCACTTTGACCACCAGGTGGAGATGGCAAAGCTTCTTGGCTATCGGGACAAAGGGGGACTGGCAGGCGTCGAACTCTTTCTTGGCGACCTCCACACCCGGACCGACTTCATCAAACAGATCAACCAGATAGTGACCGAGGACATCCTCTATACCCGATCACCCCGCTCCGGCAGGCAACGGGTCAAACCCACAAAAACCCCCGGCATTGTAATCCGCCGGCGAAGGGTTTACTTTGAATCGGTTGAGGCCATCCCCTCTTCCCCCGAACTTCTCATGAAGATCTTTGTGGAGAGCGGACGCCTGAAGATTCCCATTTCCATGGAGTCAAGAAGAATTGTTGCCGATTTTGCCCACCTCGTGGACAGGGATTTCAAAGAATCCCCGGGCAATGCCAGGGATTTTGAGCGGATACTTGCATCTTCCCTGTGGGAATTCAACGTTTTGTTTGTCATGCTGGCAACCGGACTTCTGGAACGGTACATACCCGAAATGTCGGCCATTGCCAACAAGATCCAGTACAACCAGTACCACCTTTATCCCGTGGACAAACACTCCATACGCTGCGTCCAGATAATCAACGGGTTCAAACGCCGGAAAAAAGATCCTGGAACAGATCTATACTCGGCCGTTTTCAACGAGGTGCGCCACAGAAAAATTCTGCTGCTTGCTGGACTTTTCCACGATATCGGCAAGGGAGACCCGGCGTCCGAACATTCCACAAAGGGGGCAGAGATCACGGCCGATATTTTAAAACGACTGGGGTATAAACCCGCTGAGGTCAGGGAGGCCTGTTTTTTAGTTCAAAACCACCTGTTTCTGGTAAAAACCGCGACCAGAAGGGATATCAGCGATGAGGAGACGGCCGTGTTCTGTGCGAGCAGGATTCAAACGATCGGCAGGTTGAGAAAGCTCTACCTCTTGAGCGTGGCAGACTCCATGGCAACCGGCCCCAAGGCGTGGAACGACTGGACCGAAAACCTTTTAAGGGATCTTTTCTTAAAAACCCTCAACGTTCTGAAAAAAGGAGAGCTTGCATCCAGAAAGGCGACCCGGATCATTGAAGGAAAAAAAGCCGAGGTCCTGGCGCTCAAACCCAGGGAGTGGGACAAAGGCGGGCTGCTTAAAGAGCTTGACTCCATGACCAACCGCTACCTGCTGAACATGGAACCTGCTGTTATTGTTGAACATCTTGGGCTTTTCAAGCAGCTTGAGGACCGAAGTTTCGCCTGGAAAATCACCAGGGAAGCCGATTCCACGGTAAGAACTATTGCCATCTGCGGAAGGGACAGACCCGGGTTCTACTCCAAGATTGCCGGCGTCTTTTTCCTGAACAACCTCAACATTCTGGGGGCTCAGGCCTTCTCCTGGGGCGGGGATATCGTGCTGGACATATTCAAGGTGACCCCTCCCCTGGACCGGATATTTGAAACGGAAAAATGGGCAAAGGCTGAACAGGAACTTTACAGGGCACTTGATGATGATACCTTTCTTTCCCGGCTCGAATCAAAGATTCCAAAGAGTCTTGCCCCTCCCAAGGGACAAATCCTCAAACCCAACATCGTTAAAATCGACAACGCCGCCTCAAGTTTTTTTACCATCATCGAGGTCTTTGCCTATGATTTTCCGGGCCTTCTTTTTGCCATCACCAACACCCTTTACCGCCAGGACCTGGATGTCCGCATGGCCATGGCCTCCACCAAGGTGGACCAGGTGGTGGATGTGTTTTACGTGTGCACACTGGAGGGAGACAAAATTGACGCACCCGAAAGGGTTGAACAGATCAAACAGGCTGTTTTAAATGCACTTCCAACAATAAATGAGGAGATTCCTGATGAAGAAAATCGAAGCAATCATAAAACCGTTTAAACTCGATGATGTCAAAGAGTCATTGAACGAGATCGGAATCCATGGAATGACCATCACCGAAGTCAAGGGATACGGCCGTCAAAAGGGGCACAAGGAGATCTATCGAGGCGCCGAGTATGTGGTGGACTTCGTACCCAAGATCAAACTTGAAATCATTGTTGACAGTGCCAGGGCCGAGGAAGTGGTGAATACCATATGTAAGGCCGCAAACACGGGCAAAATAGGGGATGGAAAAATTTTCATGATGCCCGTTGAACAGGTAATCCGGGTGAGGACAGGGGAAACCGGGAACGAAGCCCTGTAACTTGCCGCTCAATTTTTTTTGGGCCTGCTTTGGTACACCGGGGACCCCTTCAGGGGAATTTCCAATATTTCAAATGTGGAGACAATAGATGAAAGCAAAAGACGTCGTTAAAATGATCAAAGAAAAAAACATCAGGGTGATCGATATCCGCTACATGGATTTTCCAGGCACCTGGCAGCACTTTACCGTGCCTGCCTGCGAGTTCACAGAATCCTCATTTGAGGACGGCTTTGGCTTTGACGGCTCGAGCATGAGAGGTTGGAAGAACATTGACAACAGTGACATGATCGTGGTTCCAGACCCTTCAACGGCACTCATGGACCCCTTTTTCGAGGTCCCTACGCTGGTGGTGATCGGTGATGTCCTTGACCCCATTACCCATGAGCCCTATTCCAGGGATCCCCGGTACATCGCAAAAAAGGTTGAGCAGTACGTCAAGAGCACGGGCCTTGCCGATACCATCTATGTGGGACCTGAACCTGAGTTTTTTATCTTTGACAATGTGCGGTACGCCTCGGAAAAAAACACCGCCTTTTACGAGATCGACTCCAGGGAGGCGATCTGGAACTCGGGACGGGACGAGATGCCCAACATCGGCTACAAGATCCGCCACAAACAGGGATATATGCCCCTGCCTCCTTCGGATCAATACCAGAACATGAGAACCGAGATGATGCTCACCCTTGAGGATCTCGGCATTGCCATGGAGTGCCAGCACCATGAGGTGGCAACGGCGGGACAGGGTGAAATCGACCTGAGGTACACCACCCTTGTCAAGATGGGTGATCAGCTGGCCTGGTTTAAGTATGTGCTGAAAAATGTTGCGGCAAAGTACAACCACTCGGTCACCTTCATGCCCAAACCCCTGTTTGGGGACAACGGGTCGGGCATGCACACCCACCTCTCCCTGTGGAAGGATGGCAAACCGCTGTTTGCCGGCAACAGGTACGGGGGAGTGTCTGAGATGGCCCTGTTTGCAATCGGCGGCATAATGCATCACTGCAAGGCCCTGTGCGCCATCACCAACCCCACCACCAACTCCTACAAACGTCTCGTACCCGGGTTTGAAGCACCGATCAACCTTGCCTACTCAAGCTGCAACCGGAGTGCAGCCATACGGCTGCCCATGTATTCCCTCAGCCCTTCGGCAAAGCGCATCGAATTCAGGACACCTGATCCCTCGTGCAACGGGTACCTGGCCTTTTCCGCCATGACCATGGCCATGCTTGACGGTATCCAGAACAGAATGGACCCGGGTGATCCCATGGACAAGAACATCTATGACCTCCCGCCGGAAGAGCTTGCCGAAATGGGGTCTGCCCCTAAATCCCTTGACGAAGCCCTGGACTCCCTTGAACAGGACCACGATTTCCTGCTTAAAGGAGGGGTATTTACCGAGGACGCCATTGAACGCTGGATCAAGTACAAAAGAGAGAACGAGGCAAAAGAGGTGAACAGCAGACCCCACCCCCATGAGTTTTTTCTATACTACGATATATAGGACAGTATAGAAACCATGTACAACGCATCCTTTGGTTTTAAGGAAAAACCCTTTAAGCTCGTGCCCAATCCAGATTTTCTGTTTCTGGGCAAGAGCAACGAGGAGGCCCTGGAACAGCAGGATGAACCCAGGCTTTCCATGGGGCTCAATATCAGGTCGGAAAAAAAACCGCAGGCAGGAAAAGTCCAAGGACCGAAAGAAAAGGGCAACCCCATGGGTCTGGACAGCTTCACTGCTGCTTGTTTTTTGGGAGCAGGCGCATTCATGACCCTGTTTTCCCATGACAAACCGCCCCAGACAAAAATGCCGCCCCCCCGTGAACAAGAACCACAGGAGATTGCCCTGACTAAGCCTGCCCCTGGTGAAACACAAAAAATAATCATCCCCATGGACAGTGCTGCCCCACCCGAACCGTCGGACCTGACACTCCCTGCCATGGCAAAGGCTTTACCCCCGGCAATCGCTGAAGAACCACCAGAGCCGACCCTTGCTGTAACCCATGAAAACAGAAATAGTAAAATCGATAAGGCCAATGAAACAGATAACTTCAATGACATTCCAAACCCCAGAGGAACTCCAAGCCTCAACGAAATCCCAATCCTCAACGACAACAGCCTTATAATCAACGCCATTGCCTGGTCAAATGATCCGGGAAAACGCCTTGCCGTCATCAACAGCGCCATTGTCCGGCAGGGACAGAGTATAGGAGGATTTCTTGTTGTAGAAATAGAAGAGAACCAGGTGATAGTTCAGCAATCCAACAAAAAATGGAGGGTGATGTTCAGACTGCGATAGACAACGGCAACGATATTGCAAATAAGGCCGGCACTCTAGGGGCAATTCATGAATTGCCCTTGCGTGGATCATTATCACAGCCCCCCATTAAATCAATAATTATAACAAGTGGCCCATATTATGATCAAGGTCTCAAAAAAGGATCTCCCCGCTTTCACCACCAGAGGCGTGACTAAAATTTATGGTCAAGGCCCGGCGGCTGTGCATGCCCTCAGGGGAGTGGATCTTAAGATACCTGTGGGTGAACTTATTGTACTGCTCGGCCCGTCTGGCAGCGGCAAGTCGACCATCCTGAACATCATCGGGGGCCTTGACCGGGCCACCCGGGGATCCGTCTACTTTAAAGACCTGGAGCTGAGCGCCATGACAGACGCTCAACTTACCCCGGAAATGATCGAATGGTGAGCTTTTCTGGTAAGTTTTCCATGACCCCGTTGAACCGAAAGCTTGTGCGGGATCTGTGGCGCATCAAGGGCCAGGCAACGGCCATTGGTGCGGTCATTGCGGTGGGAGTGCTGATGCTCGTCATGATGTCCGGCCTTGTCACCTCCCTGGACGAAACAAGACGTGCCTATTATGAACGCTACAGGTTCGCAGATGTGTTTCCCGCGGTCAACCGGGCTCCTGATCGCCTGATCAAGACCCTTGCCTCCATCCCGGGTGTAGCCATGGCAGAAGGTCGGGTTACCGGCAGTGCATTGATTGACCTGCCCGGCAAAGACCTTCCGTACCAGGCCATGACGGTCTCTATTCCGGATTTCGATGAACCCCGCCTGAACGATTTTTATCTCACCCAGGGCCGAAGAGTGGAGGGCGCCTTTAACGAGGTGCTCCTTTCCCTTGATCTCAACGCAAATCTGTCGGCAATCCTGGACCTGGTGGATCAAACTCTGGAGCCCTGGGGCGGGCTTGGTGCCTATGGTCGAAAAGATCAGAATTCCAACCGTTTCATCAGCGAGGAGATAGATGGTCTGAAGGCTACGAGTCGAACCGTTCCGCCTGTTTTTCTGGCGGTGTCGGCATTTCTTCTCTATCTTGTGCTCCGCCGTGTCTTTGCATTGACCCCTGCCCTGGCAATGCGTCCACCAGCACCTCCAGACTACAGCCGAGCAGGAACCATGGGCAAGGCCCTTAATTCCATACTGGACCAGCCCGGACGCATGGTGCTGCGCCGACTCATGCGCCAGCCCGTACGCATGGCCGGTGCCATGGCAGGCATTGCAGCCCTGGCAGTTATTATCGCAGCCATTATTTCCGATGGCTGGTAAAACGTGATATGGACAGGGAGGACCTCGTAGCCGCCCTTTTCTATGCATTCTGGCCCCAGCCCACAATGGTGGACATTGGTCTGGTGGAGCACGGCCCCATGATGGCCACCATGGAACCATCCCCACCCAACCCCCTGGATCTGCGGGACAAGGCCCAGGCCATAAGCAGGGTTTCGGCCGCAAAAGCCACCCTGGGACTTGCCGGCGCAGAATATGATCGGGCCGTTGCCGACAGAGAGCTTGCGGATATTGTGCTCCGGCGTAGGCAAAACCTCATCAAATCCGACTTGGTCAGCAAATCAGAACTCGATCATGCGCTGCGTGAAGCCCGCACCTCCTCTGCAGCATTGCGCAACGCCAAAGCCGCCATCCTGGTGCGTGAAGCTGAACTTGAGGGAGCCCGTGCCCAACTTATCAACTTTGAAGACAATAGGTCAAAAGATGGCAAACCAGTGCCCAGGACTCCTGTTCTTGCACCGGCAACGGGTCGTGTATTGCGCATCATGCATCAAAGTGAGGCAGTCCTGCCTGCCGGGACAGCGATCATGGAGATAGGTAATATTGAAAACGATCTGGAGGTGATTGTCGAACTTTTGTCTCTGGATGCGGTCCGGATTTCCGTGGGGGACAAGGCAATACTTACCGACTGGGGCGGTCCTGGAATTTTGAATGGCAAGGTCATGCGCATCGACCCCTGGGGCTTTACAAAATTTTCCGCCCTGGGTGTTGAAGAACAGCGGGTCAATGCGCTCATTCAATTTACCGATCCTGACGACACCCTGCCCGACACTCTACCCAACACCCAACCAGACACCTCGAAAAAAGCCGCAAAAGAAGCCTTGAACAGGCTCGGCCATGGATTTCGCATTCAAACGCAGATTGTCGTATGGGAGGATAAAAATGCTCTGATCGTTCCCTCAAGCGCACTGTTCCGCAAAGGCCGGGACTGGACAGTCTTTCAAGTCATAGATCATATCGCAACCCTTTGTCAGATCAAGATTGGCCAGAACAATGGCGTAAAAGCCCAGGTAATTCACGGTTTGAAACCCGGGGATAAGGTCATTCTCTATCCCCCATCCGGGCTTACCAATGGTGACAAGGTATCCAAACGAATTATTAAATATTGACACAGACAAAAATTTGATGATAGAAAAGTTTAAAAATTGTTTTTCCGTAAAGGCTGCCCCAAAGGGCATTTAAGGGAACCCGGTGAAACTCCGGGACGGTCCCGCCGCTGTAAGCGAGTACCGGTTCATGCACAAGGCCACTGAAGAAGGGTTTACAATTCTTTGGGAAGGCGCATCCACCGGGTTGATCCGCAAGTCAGAAGACCTGCCTTAGGGAAAAAACCTACCCCCAGGAGAAATGGTAAATCCCAGGGCTGACACCCGTCGGTTCCGGGATTTTTTTCTGTAACCCTCGGGCTAAGGACCGTAAACTAAATAACTTGCGGTCCTGAGGAGCGTTTCATGAAAACCTTAGAAAAAGCCATATCAGCCATAACCCTCCCCGACAATGAGGTTTATGAACAGGCCTTAGAACGCCTGGCCCAGCAGGCTCGACCTGCCGGAAGCCTCGGGATTCTGGAAGAGGTATCGGCAAGGCTTGCCGCAATCAAGGGCACCCTGGATGTTCGGCTGGACAAAAAAATTGTCATCACCTGTGCCGGGGACCACGGGGTGGTGGACGAAGGCGTGAGCCTCTTTCCCCGGGAGGTGACCCCCCAAATGGTCATGAACTTCGTCAATGACGGAGCGTCCGTAAATGTACTGGCCCGCCATGTGGGTGCTGAGGTAAAGGCGGCGGATCTGGGTGTGGATTTTGATTTTGATCCAGACCTTCCCATCTTTCACAAAAAGGTGAGAAAGGGTACGTCAAACTTCACCCAAGGACCTGCCATGACAAGGGACGAGGCAATTGCTTCGATCAATGCCGGTATCGCCATCGTGGACGAACTTTTTGAAAAGGGCCGGGTGGATCTCCTCGGCACGGGAGACATGGGAATCGGAAACACAACCCCGTCGGCGGCCGTAATCGCAGCCTTTTCAGGAATCGATCCTGAGAAACTCACGGGTCGGGGAACGGGCATTGACGATGCAATGTTTGCCAACAAGATCCGGGTGATCCGTAAAGGACTTGAGGTCAATCAACCAGACCCGGGGGACGCCATTGACGTTCTTGCCAAGGTGGGTGGATTTGAAATAGGCGGCCTTGCCGGGCTTGTGATCGGGGCTGCGGCCCACGGCATTCCCGTGGTTTGTGACGGTCTCATCTCCACGGCAGGGGCCTTGATCGCCTGGGAACTTGCTCCGGCTGCAAAGGCGTATCTTTTTGCCGGCCATAGATCGGTGGAGGCTGGACACCGTTTCATGCACGAACGTCTGAACCTGACCCCCCTTTTGGACGTCGGCTTCAGGCTCGGCGAAGGAACCGGAGCGGCCCTTGCCTTTCATCTCATGTGCGCATCCACCCGCATACTTGCCGATATCAAAACCTTTGAGGAGGTGGCCATCCTGAACGCCAACCGCTAACAGGCAATTTGCTCCACTCCGATCCGGTGCAGGGCAACAACAAGGGGTGGTTTGCGAACCACCCCTACCAACATTATGAACTTTGCCGTAGGATTAGATCAATCTGCCTTCAAATTCTTCAAAATCTTCTTCGCCAGTGGTTCTTTGATTTCTGTGTGTCGAGGAATCGTTTCCGTAATCCCATAATTTGGATTAATCCAAAGTGAATGAGAACTGCCTTCACGTTTCAGGTAACAGCCCGCAATTCTTAATCTTCGTTCGAGTTCACGTCGTTTCATCCGACCATTACCGTGTCTTGGATAACGTCATCAGGCAAGCCGCGAAGGATGTCCTCTTTGCGATCTTCAAAAATAAATTCGATGGCTTGCCGAAGATTATCCTTGGCTTCCTCAATCGTTTCACCCTGCCCATTAGCACCGGGAACTTCTGGACAGATAGCCCAGTAACCGCCTTCAGGTGCTTTTTCAATAATTGCTGTAAATTCAGCCTTCATTTCATTCCATCTCCTGTACAATGTACAATTCGGGGGACACCTCAGTGGATACAACCTACCACAATTTATATGCAAAAAAAATAATTTTTCGGGAAGAGCGATTTTTTAAAACGACAACACCACCGCCGCCGACACTACCTACCCAACACCCAATACCTACTATCTACTGCCTACTGCCTACCAATTAATTTCGTCAGAAATTAATTGATCCAGGCGTCCTGGGAAAGGGCACAACATCCCTGATGTTTGTGATGCCGGTGACGAGCATGAGGAAACGTTCAAATCCCATACCAAAACCTGAGTGGGGAACGGTTCCAAATCGTCTTGAATCAAGATACCACCAGTACTCCTGTTGGGCGAGCCCCATCTCGTCCATCCTTTGTTCAAGATGGCTGAGGCGCTCTTCACGCTGGCTGCCGCCGATGAGTTCCCCGATCCTCGGCACCAGAAGATCAACCGCTGCCACTGTTCTTCCATCGTCGTTCTGGCGCATGTAAAACGGCTTGATTCCCCTAGGGTAGTTGAAGAGGAATAACGGCTTTTTAAAATACTCTTCGGCAAGGAAACGTTCGTGCTCGGACTGTAGATCCATGCCGTTTTCCACGGGGAATTCAAATTTCCTGCCCGATTTCTGCAGGATCTCCATGCCCTCGTCATAGGTGACCCTTGCATAGCTCTGATTGACAAGGGTGTCGAGCACCTGTTCCAGGCTTTTGTCGACAAACTTGGTGAAGAGCTCAAGGTCCTCGGCACAATTTTCCATCACGTGGCGGGTCAGGGCCTTGACCAGATCTTCACCGTGGTCCATGTTGCCGTCAAGGTCGCAAAAGGCCATCTCGGGCTCTAACATCCAGAATTCGGCCACATGGCGGCTGGTGTTGGAATTTTCCGCCCTGAAAGTGGGACCAAAGGTGTAAACATCCCCCAGGGCGAGGGCAAACATCTCGGCGGAGAGCTGGCCTGAGACGGTCAAGTTTGCCTCGGCACCGAAAAAATCTTCGTTAAAGTTCATCCGTCCCTGGCGGGCAACCTCGGCGGGATCAAGGCTTGTCACCCGGAACATCTCTCCTGCCCCCTCGCAGTCGGAACCCGTGATCACCGGGGTTGAAAGGCAGTAAAAGCCCCTCTCCCGGTAGAATTGATGGATGGCGTGGATAACTTCGGAACGAATACGGAAAATAGCACCAAACTTGTTGGTCCTGGGCCGCAGGTGGGCGATGGTGCGCAAAAACTCGTCCGTGTGCCGTTTCTTCTGGAGGGGATAGTCCTCCGGGGCAAAGCTTACAATCTCGACAGACCTGGCCTTGATCTCCCAGGTCTGACCCTTGCCAGGGGATGCCACAAGCGCCCCTGTGACACTTATGGCCGAACCCGTGGTTATCCGTTCAACTTCAGCGTAATTGGCAAGACCCGACTCTGCGATGATCTGCAGGTTTTTCAGGCAGGAACCGTCGTTGACCTCCATAAAGGAAAAATCCTTTGAGCTGCGCTTTGTCCTGACCCATCCCTTTACCACAACGCTGTCCATGGCTGTTTTAGAGGCCAGCAGCCGGTTTATCTTTACTCTTCCCATTTATTCATCCCTATTGACTGTCAACTTATCGTTGCTTTATGGTGCTTAAAATGAGATACTCCTCATTTGTCAAATTTATCATAAACTTACTGAAATCATATAATTATAGAAGCTTACTACCATGAATAAAAGAGATATTCAAGAACTCCTGCCCCTTGTGGAGATGCCCAGCCGCTACCTTGGAAACGAGGCCAACACCATTAAAAAAGAACGTTCATCCGTTGACCTGACCTTTGCCCTGGCATTTCCCGATCTCTATGAGATCGGCACCTCCCACTTTGGCATGCAGATCCTTTACACCATTCTCAACCAGGAGCCGAAAATTGCGGCAGAGCGGGTATTCACCCCGGCCCCGGACATGGAGGAACTCCTTAGGGAGAGCAGGACACCCCTCTGTTCCCTTGAATCAAGAACACCCCTTGCCGACTTTGACATCATCGGCTTCAGCCTTCTTTACGAGCTCAACTTCACCAACATCCTCACCATGCTCGACCTTGCCGGAATCCCTTTCTACGCAAACCAGAGACCCGACACCTTTCCCCTGGTAATTGCAGGAGGTCCCTGCGCCTTTAACCCAGAACCCCTGGCCGATTTTTTTGATCTTTTTGTGGTGGGTGACGGTGAGGAGGCCATTGTAGAGATCTCAAAAATAGTGATGGAGTGGAAGGCCGAACATGGAATTTCAGGTTCGAAATCCACCCATGACCGCCAGGATGACCAACAGAGTCCCGGACAAAATGGCCCACAGAATGACCGGCAGAGCAAACAGGCCCTGCTAAAGCGCCTTGCCCGGGTCCAGGGCGTCTATGTCCCATCGTTTTACCGGGCGGATTTCGATGACCGGGGCTTTCAGCTCCTGGAACCCCTTTTTGTTGAACATGCCACGGTCAAGAGGGCAATTCTCACCGACCTTGCCAAGGTCCCCTTTCCCACGGAACCAATCGTTCCCTTTGGGAAGCCGGTCCACGACCGTCTCAGGCTTGAAATAGCCAGGGGATGCTCCAGGGGATGCAGGTTTTGCCAGGCCGGCATGATCTACAGGCCGGTGAGGGAAAGAACCGTTCCAGACCTTGTGGAAATGACCCGGACGGCCATGGCTGCCACGGGTTACAGCGACGTATCCCTTCTGTCCCTCAGCACCGGAGACTACAGCGACCTTGCAACCCTCATGGAGGCCCTGCTCGCAATTAACTCCGACCATTGCACGGCCATATCGCTCCCCTCCATCCGGGCGGGCAGACTCACCCCGGAGCTGATGCGAATCATCAAGCGGGTGAAAAAAACCGGGTTTACCATTGCCCCCGAGGCGGGCACCCAGAGACTCAGGGATGCGATCAACAAAAACATTTCCGAACAGGATATCGTGGATACGGTGACCAACGCCTTTGACCTGGGATGGCGCATCATCAAGCTCTACTTCATGAACGGGCTGCCCACAGAGACCCAGGAGGATATCCAGGGGATCTGCGACCTTGCCCTCAAGCTTGCCGCCATCAACTCCCCGGGCAAGGGCCAGGGCAAAGGCAAAGCTGGATCCAGGGGCCGGGCAAAGGCCAACATAAACGTGAGCTTTGCCACCTTTATCCCCAAGGCCCACACCCCGTTCCAGCGTTCGGCCCAGATTTCGACTCAACACTCCATGGACAACCTCAACTTTCTGAAGCAAAACCTCAGGCACCCGGGCATCAACCTTAAATGGCAGAATCCCGAGATGAGCCTTTTAGAGGGAGTCTGGGCCAGGGGAGACCGGCGTCTTTCCAAGGTCCTTGTGACTGCCTGGGAAAAGGGATGCCGTCTGGACGGCTGGTCGGACAAGTTCAACTTTGACCTGTGGATGGAGGCGTTTAACGAAACAGGTGTGGACCCCGCCTTTTTCACCACCAGGCAAAGATCGTTTGACGAGCCCCTTCCCTGGGCCCACATCGACTGCGGCGTATCCTCCCAATTCATGGACCAGGAGCTTAAAAAGGCAACTACAGGTGAGACAACGCCCGACTGCCGGGAAGAGGGGTGTATGGGTTGCGGTATCTGCGATTTTGAAACCGTTGAACCTATCATTCACCCCTTGGCATCGACTCCTGGAGCCCCTGGGAAACTCGGGTCTTTAGATGAATCAATTGGACCGGATAAGCCGAATAGACCACCACCACGCCCCGCCGACAACACCCCGCTGGCCAAGTACCGGGTCTTTTACTCAAGGCTCGGTGACGCCCGGCACTTCGGCCACCTTGAACTTGCCAAGATCATCCGCAGGGCCATCCGCAGGACGGGCATAAAGGTTGCCTACTCAAAGGGATTCAACCCGGGCATGCTGCTCTCGTTTGACGATCCCCTTCCCATCGGCATGGAGAGCCAGGAGGAGTTTTTCACCATAACAGCCGCAACCCTCACAAGCCCAAGACAGATTGTTACAGGCCTCAACCGGGTCCTGCCCGAAACCATCTCAATCACCGGCTGCTCGCCCCTTGCGGCCCTTAGGAACAGCAGGCAGAAGGGGGAGGAGACAACCCGGTACAGCATCACCCTCAACGGCTCCTCCATGGATCAAAGGGAAATTGACGATTTTATGGCCCTGTCCGAATTTCAGGTGGAAAAGAGAAGTTTCAAGGGTAAGACCCGGACCACTGACCTCAGGAAGGTGGTTCGACGCATAGATTTCCTTGATTCGTCCCGCATTGAAATGGTATTGGTAAAGGATGATGACCGGACCATCCGTCCGGCCGAGATTCTAACCACGGCCCTGGGACTTTCTGAAAGGGCGGTGCAGACGGCAAAGATTTTAAAACTCAAACAGGAAAACCCCATATGCTGAAAGAACTTGTCGTAAATGCCACAGAACATCAAACCCGGGTGGCCCTGCTTGAAAACGGCACCATTGCGGAACTCTTTATCGAGCAGAACGACGAGACAAACATCACAAGTAACATCTACAAGGGAAGAATCCAGCGGGTGCTTCCGGGAATGCAGGCCGCATTCGTGGATATCGGCCTTGCCCAGGCAGCCTTTCTCTACGTGGACGACATTTATGATGAAACCAGCCGTGAGCTTGCCCGGCAGTTTGAACAGGAAAGTGACACCTTTTCCAATGATTCAGACCCCAAAGCCCAGGACGAAACCCCAGCGCTCCAGGAATGGGAACCATCATTTTCAACCGAGGTGAGCATTGAAGATCTTGTGACCGAAGGCCAGGAGATCCTGGTACAGATCTCAAAATCCCCCATGGGTACCAAGGGTCCCAGGGTAACGGCCCACATCTCCCTGCCCGGCCATTTCATGGTATTGATGCCCACGGTGGACCATGTTGGCATATCCAAGAGAATAACGGCGGAAACTGAACGGACAAGGCTCAAGGAGCTTCTCACCTGCGTGCGCCAGGACAACTTCGGCTATATCTTCCGGACGGCAGCCCAGGGCATAGACGAACAGCGCCTGAAGAAAGAGATTACCTTTCTCACCAATACCTGGGCTAACATCCAGAAGAAAAGCAAGACCTCGTCACCCCCGGCCCTTCTATACAGGGACCTCACAGTCACCTTCAGGGCCGTGCGGGACCTTCTGACCGACGAGGCAGACAAGCTCGTGATCGACTCAAAAATCGGATATGACAGTGTGCTGGCGTTTCTGGATAAGCTCATGCCCGACACCAAAGTTTCCGTGGAGCTCTACCAGGGCAGCGAGCCCATATTTGACGCCTACAACATCGAGGGGGACATTGCCCGGGCATTAAAGAAAAAGGTGTGGCTCAAATCCGGCGGCTACATCATCATCGACCCCACCGAGGCCCTGGTGGCCATTGACGTGAACACGGGCCGGTACGTGGGCAAGCACAACTTTGACGAAACCATCCTCAAGACCAACCTCGAGGCGGTGAAAGAGATTGCCTACCAGATACGCCTTAGAAACATCGGCGGCATCATCATCATCGATTTCATAGACATGAAAAAACCCCAGCACAAGGAAAAGGTGATGAACCTTCTGATCAAGACCCTCAAAAGGGACAAGGCCCAGACCAATGTGCTGCCCCTCAGCGAGCTCGGCCTGGTTGAGATGACAAGAAAACGGGTGAGAAAGAACCTCACCCGCACCCTTTGTGAGCCCTGCTTCTACTGCGGAGGCGACGGCATGCTTCTGTCCAAACGATCCATCTGCCACAAGATTCACAGGGATGTTTTAAACGAGGCCGACGACATCATGGGCAGCAGATTCACCCTCAAGGTCCATCCTGAAATCGCCCACCTGCTCCACGGCGAGGAGAAACACCTGATTATCTCCCTTGAACGTGAGATAAGACGCCCGATTATCATATACCCTGAACAACATTACCACATCGAGGAGTATCACATATTTGAGACCATGGAGAAATAATCAACCTCTCCAATTAATGAAATCTTGACACCTGACAAATAATGGATTAAAGTTTCATGTTTATTATGGCAGTTTAACACGGTGGGAAAACCACCCGAATATTTTTTTGTCTTTTAACCTGTAAGGATTTACACCCCATGAAAAGAACATTTCAGCCCAGCAGAATCAAACGAGCCAGAAAACACGGTTTCAGGAAAAGAATGTCAACGGCAGCCGGCAGACGCATCGTAAACAGCAGAAGAGCAAAGGGAAGAAAAAAGCTTACCGCTTAAAAAAGGCTTAGAGATTGGGCGACTATTCGTTCCCTAAAAATGAACGGCTCTTAGACAGAGCCAGCTTTTTAAATTTATCCAGATTTGGGCAAAAGAGAGAGACACGGTATTTTATTGCAGCCATGCTCGGGGCAGAATCAGGCACTACACGCCTGGGCATAACTGTATCCAAAAGAGTGGGGAATGCGGTAGAGAGAAACAGAATAAAGCGGATTGTCAGAGATTATTACAGGCTGAACCGGGATTTGATCTCAGAGGATCGAGACATCAATATCATAGCAAGAAAATACGTGGCCTCGCTTTCCAACCAGGAGGTCAGAGATGAACTTGGCAAACTCTTTAAAAAGATTGTGGCATCTGATGGTTAAGCGATCAATACTGTTGCTCATCAAGGCATACCAATACTTTATTTCCCCCTTAACAGGGCCGACCTGCCGATTCTATCCAACGTGTTCCCAATATGCATCTGAGGCTGTCATGACCCATGGCAGCCTCAAGGGCTCCTGGCTTGCAATACGGCGCATCCTGAAATGCCACCCGTTCCATCCCGGCGGTTTTGACCCTGTTCCCTGATCCGCCATCTTCTGATGATAAATGCCCTTTATTCTTTTCCTGGTTAAGCTTAATTTTAGCTTATTCAGGCTGGTTTTTTATTGAACAACCTTTTATTTATGACATTCATCATTGGGAGACAAGATGGACGAGCAGAAACGGCTATTCACCGCCATTATCCTTTCAATCGTAGTTATTGTAGGGTGGAATTTCTTCTTTGTAGATTCAAAACCGGTACCGCAAAGACCGGATAAAACCATTGAATCAAATGAGCGGTCCACGGCTGCCGGGAACGGAACAATGCCCATGGCCGGCACCGGGGCCCTGCAGACAACCGCAGAAACCACCCCCGATACAGCGGTGATTCAGACTCGACAGGCAAGAACCATCCATGTGTCAAACCGGTATTACAACCTTGCCGTTTCAGAGGATGGGGCAACAGTAAGAAGCCTGACCCTGAAGGACTTTCGCGAAGAGGTAGAGAAAGATGCCCCGTTAAAGGAGATGGTCCCCGCAACCCTTGCCGGGGGTCTGTTCGGCGTGACCCTTAACGGCAGAAGCATACCCGGCCTGGATACGGCCCTTTTTACCGCCCAGACCGAAACCGACCAGATCAATGTGGGTCAGCAGGAGCGCAGCCTCACCTTTGCCTGGACCTCTGCCCAGGGGATTGTGGTTGAAAAGATCTTCACGTTCTCACCGGACAGCTATCTGATTGGATTTGACCTGGTCCTTAAAAACAGCTCGGGCATGCCCCTGATGGACGACATCATGATAGCCATTCCCGGCGTGGTTGACGAGAAGAGTGCACGCTTCTCGTTTGAAGGACCCACAACCCTGATCAACGGGGAACTGGAAGAGGTCAAGACCAAGAAGATCAAGGAAAAGGACACCTATGAAGGAGTTGTGAAGTGGGCTGGTTTTACCGATCGTTACTTCATGTCCTGTTTGATTCCCAAATCCCCGGCCAGTGCAAAGGTCAAACTCTCGTTTAATGATCCCGTGGTAACCACCCGGTACGTCCAATCCATGGAACGGCTTGATCCCGGACATCAGATATCCTACTCGTTTTCCCTTTTCATGGGTCCCAAGAGCCTCAAGCTTTTGAACGGCTACGGAAACGACCTTAAACGGGCGATCAATTTCGGCTGGTTCGACATCCTTGCCAAGCCCTGCCTCATGGGAATGAACCTCATCCACGGCCTCATACCCAACTACGGCATCGCCATCATGCTTTTGACCCTGCTCATAAAGATCATCTTCTGGCCCCTTGGCACAAAGAGCTACCGATCCATGAACGACATGAAAAAGCTCCAGCCCCTGATGATGGAGATAAGGGAAAAGTACAAGAACGACAAGCAGCAAATGAACAAGGAGGTGATGGGGCTCTACAAGACCTACAAGGTAAACCCCATGAGCGGATGCCTGCCCATGCTCGTTCAGATGCCCATCTTTTTTGCCCTGTACCGAATGCTCTACCAGGCCATTGAACTCAGACACGCACCGTTCATGGGCTGGATCGTCGATCTTTCTGCTCCGGACCGGCTCTTTAGTTTTGACTTTGCCATTCCCTTTATGCAGGCACCCTACGGTATTCCCGTGCTCACCATTATCATGGGTGCAACCATGTTCCTCCAGCAGAAGATGTCCCCGTCCACAGGGGACCCCACCCAGGCAAAGATGATGATGCTCATGCCGTTGTTCATGACGTTCATCTTCATCAACTTCCCTGCCGGGCTTGTCCTTTACTGGCTTGTCAACAACGTGCTTTCCATCGGACAGCAGTATTACATTCAAAAGAAATTTGCATAATCGAAACCGACATGGCCGGAAGGAACAGCACCTTCCGGCCACAGCGAACAATGGAACTCCTAGAATTCTAAACTGTCGGCCGGAGTTTCCCATAAAAACCTTGGAGGTAGAATGAAACAGACCCAGGAATTTGAAGGAAAAAATCTTGAACAGGCCATTGACAACGCCTGCAAATCCTTGAATCTTACCAAAAAAAAACTATCCTATGACGTGATCTCCTCCGGTTCCACCGGCATCTTTGGCATCGTTGGTGTCAAAAAGGCCAAAATACGCGTTTCCCTGCCGGACAAGAAGGAGAAGAAAGGAACGAGCAACGGTGTTGGCTGGGATTCGTTTGAGGGCGACGACCTTGACGGCGTCATGTCCATTGTGGATGAGGCCTTTGCCGAGGCACCTGCTGCTTCTACCGGTACCCCGGATAAGGTCTCCGATAAAAAAAAGGCCACCCCCCCCGGGAAAAAGCCCGGCCATAAACCAGAGCAGAAATCAGACCAGAAGCCCCAGAAGGAACAGACCCGGAAACCTGCACCTGCAAAAGAACCAGCGCTGGAAAAGGAGAAGACAACCTCCCAGCCCAGGGCCGCTGATGGTGCCAAAGCCCCGCAGCCTGGGATAGAGAAGGCTGCCCCGCCGGAACCTGACCAATCCCGGGAACCTGAAAAAACACCGGAGTCAACAAAGCATCAGCAGCCCCGGACAGCTCCTGAACCTGGAACAACCCCAGAATCAAAACCAGAATCAAAACCAAAGCAAAAATCGGAGCAGGAACCAGAAAAAGAGGGGCAGGAACAAACGACTGCCCTTAAGGATGCAGACAAACCAGCGTCCGATGACGCTGAATTCAACGAAGATCTTGACGAGGAGATCGATGATCGGGACGAGGGATATCCACCAAAGTACAAGGATGAAGTCCCGGTGGATGTATCCGAGGAATCCATAGCCCTTGGCGTTGAAACCCTCCAGCGCATGGTCGATCTGATCACCAGCGACTCTACTGTTGTAGCCTCAACAGACCAGGATCGCCTGCTTTTGAGAATCGAGGGTGGCAATTCGGGTGTTCTCATCGGTCGAAGGGGACAGACCCTCGAGGCCATGCAGTTTCTCACCGACAAAATCATCAACCGCAAGAGCGAATCCAGGGTCAGGCTCAAGGTCGACATCGAAGGATACATGGAGACCCGCAAGACCAATCTCCAGAGTCTTGCCTACAAGATGGCAGACAAGGCAAAAAAGACCGGAAAACCATCAACCATCAACCAGATGACAGCCCAGGACCGGCGTATTGTACACATTGCCCTCAAGGATGATACCCGGGTCAGGACCCAGAGCATGGGCGACGGTTATTACCGGCGCCTCGTGATCTTTCCGAAAAAGGGAAGCTTCAAAAAACCGAGACCGCCCAGAAAGCAGCCATGACGTCTGATACTATAGCCGCCATTGCCACTGCATCGGGAAGGGGCGGGATTGGAGTAATACGGATATCCGGACCCCTGGCCCTGGGCCTTGTCCCCCATTTTTTCGGAACGACTCCAAAAGGTCCGTCACCGGATCTGACCCTCACCTCCCACACCATGGTACACGGTTATATTTTTGAGCTCAAAAGTAACCGGGTGATAGATGAGGTGCTTCTGGTCGCCATGAAGGCGCCCCGATCCTACACTGCCGAAGATGTGGTTGAAATCCAGGCCCATGCAGGTTCCCTTGTCATGGGGACCATCCTGAACCAGGTGATCGCAGCAGGTGCAAGGATTGCCGAGCCAGGTGAATTCACCAAGCGGGCCTTCTTAAACGGCCGCATCGATCTTACCCAGGCAGAAGCTGTGGCGGACATCATCGATGCCAGAACCGCAGGCGCCCTTAAAATTGCCGCAGCCCAGGGAACGGGCGTATTAAAAGATGCAATCCACGCCTCAAGGCAGGAGCTCATCGACCTTCTCGCCCTTTTGGAGGCGGCCATTGACTTCCCCGATGAACTCGAGGAGCTGATTCCCCAGGAGTTGGGACTTGAACGGGTAAGGCTGGTTAAGACGGCGTGCAGGCGTTACATCCAGACCTACGAAGAGGCTCATTTCCTAAGGGACGGTGTTAAGTTAGCCATTTGCGGGCCGCCCAATGTGGGAAAATCGAGCCTGATGAACCGGTTCCTTGAAAAGGAACGATCCATTGTGACCGAATATCCCGGAACCACAAGGGATCTCATCGAGGAGACCCTGAACATCAACGGCATTACCTTCCTTGTTGCGGATACGGCAGGCATGCACCAGACCGATGACCTGGTGGAAAAGATCGGTATAGAACGGGCCAAAAAGCACATTGCCGGGTCCGATCTCGTTCTGTTCATGAAGGACGCCACCAGACGGATTTCCGAAAGCGAGCTCAAGGCCATTCTTCCCAGGGATAAAAAGATTATCCTGGTCATCAACAAGATTGACCTTGTTAAGGGGAACGAGGCAGCTAAGGGCGGGAAGGAGAGAGATGAAGAGATCCTCCCCCCGACCCTTGCCAAGCTTCCCCAGGTGAGGATCTCAGCCTTGAAAAACCTGGGAATGGACAATCTTAAAAAAACCATCGCCAGCCTCTACATGGAGGATATGGGAGAGACCAGTTCGGTGGTACCAAACTTAAGACACAGAAAGGCCCTTGAACGGGCCATGGAAAGCCTGAAAACGGCGGAAGCAGGCTTTTTGAACCTCCAGGATGAAGAGACCCTGGCCATGGACATCAGGCTGGCCGCCGATTCCCTTGGTGAAATCACCGGCGACACGGCTGGCATAGACATCCTTGACACCATCTTCAGCAAATTCTGCCTGGGAAAATAGAGGGGAAAAAATGGAAATTGATTTTAAAGAACATTTTGAAAAATATGAAGCCCTGGTCGCAACCGTTGATCAGATTTTTGCCCGGGTAAAAGAGGAATTTCCCAAGGAGGTATTCTGCAGGGAAAAGTGCAGCGACTGCTGCTACGCCATGTTCGATCTTTCCATAATCGAGGCGATCTATCTCAACCACAAGTTCAGGGAAAAATTCAAGGGGGCGGAAAAAAAAGCCCTGATCGACGAGGCTGCAAAGACGGACCGGGCCATTGTCAAGCTGAAAAGAGAAGCCTACAAGGAGTTCAAGAGCGGAAAGAACGAGGTGGATATCCTTGGCAAAATGTCCATGGAAAGGGTCCGCTGCCCCCTTCTAGGGGCCAACAACATGTGCATTCTCTACGAGTCAAGACCCATAACATGCAGGCTTTACGGAATTCCCACCTCAAGTTCCGGCTTGAGCCACATCTGCGGCAGGACCAACTTCAAGGAGGGTGAAAAATACCCCACCGTGAACATGGACGTTATCTACTCGAAACTCCAGCTCATTTCAGCCGAGATGACCCGGGCCCTTAACTCGGAAAACATCAAGATGTGTGAAATGCTCATTCCCGTTTCCATGGCCATGGTCACGGATTTTGACGAGGAGTACCTTGGCGTGGGAAAAAGGGAAGAACAAGAAAAGGGAGTAAAAACATGATGGATGATTTCACCGCTGAAGAGATAGCTGCAAGAAAAAAATACATCTACGACACCATGGGCAAACGGGGGCGGCGCCAGGTCGACAAGGTCGGGTACGAAAAATGGGACCCCACCCAAACCCCCAAGGATCCCATAGATATCCGCATGGACGGCACCAAACGAACCGCCCAGCAGCTTATCCGGGAGTTTCTCCACCAGACAAGTTTTGATGACTACTCCAACTCGTTTGCCGAGGGAGCCCTTGAGATGTGCCTTGGCATCATCAACGATGAGGAAAAGATCCGGGGCATGTACGAGTTCAGCAAGTGGTATATGGAACTCTTGAAAAAAGAGGGCCATGCCCCCCTGTGATGGGCCTGGTGGTGCACAGATCAATCCGGGTGTAATAAAAAGAGCATTGGAGATCGTCACTGAGTCGGAAATCAGAATCACCCCCAGGGATTTTGCCCGCTGTCTTGCAAAGGATGCGGGCATTTCCACGAAAGAGGCAAAAAAGGTGCTCAAACACCTGGTTGATCTCAACGAGCTCTCCTACTCCTACGAACTTGGCGCAACCCAGGTTGAACCCTCGTTTGCAAGACCGGTAAGGGTGACCGATCACTTTGTCCTGAGCCCCTGGACCACAGACCAGGCGCCACCGTTGATTGAGGTTCTCCTCTTGCCGGGCATCTCCTTTGGATCGGGAAAACATCCGACAACCAGACTCTGCCTTGAGGCCATCGACCTTGTTCTCCTGGGGCCAGGGTTCCAGGAACCGTGCCCCCAGGTCCCGGCTGATGTTTCACCACCCGCTCCATCTGAACGAACATGCCCCCGCCATTACGCAAGAGCTGCGGATGTGGGAACCGGCTCCGGTGTACTTGCCCTTGCCATGGTAAGGGCTGGATGTGACTTCTGCCTGGCCCTTGACACGGACTTGAACTCGGCGTCCGAGGCCATGCAGAATGTGGTTTTAAATGGCCTTGAACGGCAAATAGAGGTGACCACGGATCTCCTTGCCCCCTCCCACGGAACCTTTGACCTCATTGCAGCCAACCTGAGGTTTCCCACCCTCAAGAATCTTGCCCCCCTGTTTCAAACCCTTTTGGACAACCTCGGCTGCCTGATCTTCTCTGGAATCAAACCCTATGAACTTCAAGGCCTGACCCAGCACTACTCCGACCATGGCTTCATCCCTGTCTGGACAAAGGATGAAAAAGAGTGGTCGGCCCTTGTCCTCAAAAAAACTTGGAAGCCCTGACCCAATACGGCCTTGCCGGACTTTTCCTAGCCTCCTTCGCTGCCGCCACTATTCTGCCCCTGGGTTCCGAAGTTGTCCTGGGAGTGCTGCTGGCCAACGGCCATGATCCCACCCTCTCAGTAATAGTCGCAACCATCGGCAATGTACTCGGTTCGGTTGTGAACTACCTCATGGGAGTGTGGGGCGCAAAATTCACAATGGAAAGAATTCTCCGCATCTCAGAAAAGGAATTTACCAGGGCAACCCGCCGGTTCAAACGCTTTGGCGCACCCTGCCTCCTCTTTGCCTGGGTGCCCGTAATCGGCGATCCCTTGACCCTGGCTGCAGGTGTTTTAAGGGTCAACTTCCCCCTCTTTCTGATCCTCGTGACCATTGGTAAGGGCCTTCGCTATATTGCCGTCGCAGCAGCCTTCACCGCATGGTAACAAGCAGTGCGGGATCTCATCAAGATCTCTCTTGAAGATAAAATTAATCCCGTTATTCAAAATGAATTCCTAGGCGTCCAGAAATTGAGCATTGAAAATGAACCAGCCAATGCTTAAAGCTGACGATGTGATAAAATCTCTAAAAGAACACACGCCTAAAGGTCCTGGCAGACACAACAAACCATGAAACTCAATAAAATAAGCCGAGACCAGTGTAGGGGCGATCCCTTGCGGTCGCCCTTTGCGGCTGTTTTTCATGATAATTGGGTCGAGTTATCCGCAAGGACACCCGCAAGGGGAGTCCCTACATGATGGCCCGTTCGGTGGGTGTTTCATATAA
>Ga0265295_1001882_pt1 | contig 35350 bp, 29 predicted proteins | sample Munlansysbiofilm_FD_192503 | JGI IMG/M metagenome (GOLD analysis project Ga0265295, IMG submission 192503) | Leachate microbial communities from a municipal landfill in Southern Ontario, Canada - Methane capture system biofilm | ecosystem: Engineered > Solid waste > Landfill > Unclassified ... | reverse complement strand
CACTCCGCACTCTAGCTCACTCCGCACTCCGCACTCTAGCTCACTCCTCACTCCGCACTCTAGCTCACTCCTCACTCCGCACTCTAGCTCACTCCTCACTCCGCACTCTTTTTCCCCACTCCCAACTCCCCACTCCTCACTCCCCACTCCCCACTCCTCACTCTACCTCAACTCCTTCAAATACAGCTTTATTGTATTGTCAAGTCCAAAGTAAAGGGCATCAGATATTAGTGCATGTCCGATAGAAACTTCAAAAACATCAGGAACATTTTTAACAAAGTATTTTAAATTCTCTAAATTCAAATCATGTCCTGCATTTATTTGTAATCCAAGTTTTAAAGCATGTTTTGCAGCTTCTGTAAATGGGGCAACAGCTATTTCTTTATTTATAGCAAAATTTGCTGCATAAGGTTCTGTATAAAGCTCAATTCTGTCAGTTCTTATTTTTGCAGCACCGTCGATGTTTTTTAAATTTGTATCAACAAAAACCGAAGTGCGTATGCCAAACTCTTTAAATTCGGCGATAACTTCACATAAAAAATCTTTATGTTTTACAGTATCCCAACCAGCATTTGAAGTAATAGCATCAGGTGGGTCAGGAACAAGTGTTACTTGATTGGGTTTTACTTTACAGACCAAATCGATGAATTCTTTTGACGGATAGCCTTCAATATTAAATTCGGTTGTTATTATTGGGCTAATATCATAAACATCCTGATATGTAATATGTCTTTCGTCGGGTCGAGGATGAACGGTAATGCCATGAACACCAAACTTTTGACAGTTAATGGCTGCAAGTTTAACATCAGGCATATTGCCACCACGGGCATTGCGAATAGTTGCTATTTTATTAATATTTACGCTTAATTTTGTCATTTTTTTGTATTTTTACCATTACAAATATATTATTTATGTTTGCATAAAAAAATAATTAATCTCATTATGATAGCAAAACAGCTTATTAGCGATGCAATTCCAGTAGTCAAAACCTCTGATACAGGGAATAATGCACTACAGTGGATGGAGATTCATAGAGTTTCGCATTTGCCAATAGTAAATAATGAAGAGTTTCTTGGACTTATCTCAGATACCGACATTTATGATAATAATTGTGGCGATGACCCAATCGGCAATCATAATTTATCCCTTGTTAGACCATTCGTTTTTGAAAATCAACATATATTTGAGATAATGGATTTGTGTGCAAAAATGAAACTCACGATTGTACCTGTGTTAGATGTCGATAAAAATTATTTAGGAGCAATATCATTATTTAAACTTGTTACCGAATTCTCAAAAATGACAAATATCGAAAAAGCTGCTAGTATTATTGTATTGGAAATGACAATTCAAGATTATTCTCTGCACGAAATTGGCGGTATAGTTGAGTCAAATAATGCCAAAATAATGATGTCGTACGTTTCTGTTTTTACGAACTCAACTCAAATAAATGTTACAATAAAAGTTGATGTTACAGATATTGCCTCAATTCTACAGACATTTGACAGATATGATTACAGAGTGAAAGCTTCATTCCTTGCTCAAGACATGCTTAAAGTTTTCTATCAAGACAGATACGACTCGTTTATTAATTATCTCAATATTTGAAATTCATAAAAATTATATTCTTTGTTAGTCTTTGTGTCTGCTCATTAAAAGTAAACGCACAAAGCGATGTGCAAAAAAAAATTAGTATTTCTTTAATAGGAAATACTAAAACAAAATCGTATATAATTTTACGTGAAATTGGTTTTGCTGCCTGTGACAGTCTAAGTTATAATGAAATACAAAATTTAGTAGAAGAGTCGGTGGCAAATCTTAATCGTTTGCGATTATTTAATTTTATCGATGTCGAAACAATAGAAACTCAAGATGAAATAATAGTAAAATATAACTTACAGGAGCGTTGGTATTATTGGGGATACCCTATTTTAGAACATTCTGAGCGTAATCTTAGTACTTTCATTAATTATCGTGACTTATCAAGAATAAATTATGGAGCGGCATTCGATTGGTTTAATTTTAGAGGCAAAAACGAAGTCTTGAGATTTAAAACCAGACTTGGTTACAAGGAACATTATGCTCTATCATATCATAAACCAGGCTTTGGCAAAAGAAGAATTGACGGGATTTTGGTGTTTGCTGACTTTTTTAGACAAAAAAAACTAATTTCTGAAATTTTTAAAAATCAAGCAAGATTTCGACATAGTGATAATGAATATTTACGAAACATCCTTGATGTCGGATTAGGATATTCTTATAGACCTAAAATCAAATATGCTTTTGAGATTGGAGTGAAATTCAGGCAGTATATTTATAATCAAGAGTTTTATTCTTATGATTTGTCTGGAATTACTCATCCGCGATATTTAATGCCAAAAATTGCTTTTAATTATGATAGTAGAAATAGTATTGTGTATCCTGTATCAGGTTTTTATGCAAACTTACGTTTAACAAGCTCATTATATGAACAGAATGAGTTCTCTAAAAATATAAACTTAAATTTGCTCTTGCAGCAAAACACAAGCTTTGGAAAGACAAAATTATCGTTGCGAAATGAGTTGTTTGCTGGTAAGTTCTTTTATGATAACAATAAACTGGTTTTGTTCGATGAGTTTTTTAATTTCTATGGCGACTTTTTTATGAGAGGATATGAGTTTTATTATTTTCCTTCCGATTTTATTGTAAGCTCCAAAAATACTCTTAGTTATAAATTATTCGATTTTAGGTTAAATGTCTTGCCTTCATTGTTGCCTAATGAGTTTTCAAAAGTTTTTTCGGTTGTTTATATCGAGGCGTTTGTCGATATTGCACACTCAAATTTGTTACACAATAATATATATATTGTACAAGATATGTTTGGAGATAGTTTCGTTTATTCAACAGGCATTGGACTGTCTATAGAAACTTATTATGACCGTTTGATACAGTTTCGGGTTGCATATAATACTTGTTTTAATAAAATTGGTATATTTGCAGAGTTTAAAACACCGCTTTATAAAAAGTTTTAGTTTATGAATATTGCAATATATGGAAGAAATTTTGGAAATAGTTTCAGCGGAATGCTGATACAACTTTTTGAAGAACTCAAGCAGAGCAATGTCAATATATATATAGATAAGAAGTTTAATGAATTTATTTCTACAAAAGTTTTTTATTACCCTGAGTTTACGGCTGTATTTGAAAAAGAACTCCCTCAGGATGTCGAATTTGAGTTTTTCCTTAGTATTGGTGGAGATGGAACGTTTCTCGAATCGGCAACAATAGTCAAAGACCGAGGGATTCCTATCCTAGGTTTTAATACAGGACGACTAGGTTTTTTGTCCTATGTTAATAGCAACAATCTTCTTTGGGCGATTAAACAAATTTTAGATGGGAAATACAGCATAGATCAACGAATGGTGCTTGAGGTTGAGTGTGACGAGAGTTTCTATGGTAATAATAATTTTTGTCTAAATGAATTCGCATTGCAAAAAAGATCACGCTTAAATATGATAAAACTTAAAGTTTATGCTGATGATAATTACATTAATACATATTGGTCGGACGGATTAATTATAGCAACTCCCACAGGATCAACTGCATATTCTTTAAGCTGTGGTGGACCTATTGTTGCTCCTCATTCTGACGTAATATTGATAACTCCAATTGCTAATCATAATTTGACTGTACGTCCATTGGTCTTATCTGGTAATACGACAATAAAGATATTAATAGAATCAAATCATGACAAAGTGCTGGCATCACTGGATTATAGAGCCTATAGTATTAAAAAAGCCAACGAAATATCAATTAAAAAAGCAAATTTTAATATTAATTTTGTAAATTTGTTTGAAAATACGTACTTTAGCACTTTGAGAAACAAATTGATGTGGGGAACAGATTTACGAAACTAAATGGTTGACTATCAGCCGATTAGGCTAATAACACAAAAATTATGAAAATTAGAAAACTAGTTGTTTTAATTGTACTATTGACGTTTACCGCTGTTTTGGTAAATGCTCAATATAATATTCATTGGAGGAAAATCCGACACGAAGTATCTTTTGGCATGGGTACTACAAGTTTTCTTGGTGAACTTGGAGGATCAAATACTGTTGGTTCCCATTTTGTAAAGGATTTCGACTTTAATTCTTCCCGGTGGATATTTCAAGGTGGATATTCTTATAAGTTGGCCGAACAATGGGCAGTTAAAGCTAATGTTTTATTTGGAAGACTATACGGAAGTGATGCGAAAACAGAAGAATTACATCGTGGTAGTAGAAATCTTAGCTTTAGGGCTCCTTTTGTCGATTTTGCTGCAACTATAGACTTTTCAATTATAAAAGAAAGATACGGACATAGATACGACTTGCGTAGAATTAAAGGAAAAAACAACCTGCCAAACTTATATATTTATACTGGTATTGGTGGTACTTGGTTTAATCCAAAAGCACAATATACAGATGGTAAATGGTATGCCCTTCAACCTCTTGGTACTGAAGGACAAGGAATTATTCCTACACGTGAAAAATATAGCAGATTATGTTTAACTATCCCAGTTGGCTTAGGCTTAAACTATATGATTGACCGTAACTTTGGAATTGGTTTTGAATATGGGGTTCGATTTACTCTTTCCGACTATCTTGATGATGTTTCAACTACGTACGTGGACCCCTCAATCTTCTCTGACCCAATGGCTGCTTATTTTAGTAGTGGAACTGCTGACCCCGACTGGCCTGGAGTAGGGGCAGGACAACAAAGAGGACAAAATGATTATAATGACGCATTTATGGTACTTACACTAAAAGTAACTTATAAACTTAGACCAAGGGCTCCAGGTATGCCAAAATTTTAATAATGCCTACAATATTTTGGCTTAGAAAGCGTTGTTAGTCTTATGCAAGGAAAAAATATAATACAATATTATAAAAACCAAATAATGCAGAATTTTTCTGCATTGTTTGTTTTGTGTATCTTATTTGTAACAAGTGTTGGCGAAACTAAAGCACAGCAAGGCATGGAGTTCGGACTCTCTGGGGGTGGCTCGTATTATATGGGAGATATAAATCTTGCAAAACACTTTTATAAAACAAAATTAAATCTCGGAGGATTTGCAAAATACCACCTTAACGGTAGATATGATATTAAAATATCAGCATTCTACACAAACTTGGCGGCTGCCGATGAAGATTTTAAAAATCAATTCCAAATTCAACGAAACCATAGTTTCGAGACATCTCTTATTGAGTTAGCAGCACAATTTGAGGTAAACTTTTTACCTTATCAAATTGGCGATGTGAGACAGAATAGTTATACGCCATATATACAAACTGGAGTGGCACTATATATTGCCAACTCTGCACAAGATGTTATTAATTTTGCAATCCCAATTGGGTTTGGGTTTAAAAAAAACATAAAACCCCGACTCGTTCTTGGGGTAGAATGGGCTTTTCGTAGAACATTTTCAGACTATTTAGACTCCTTATCGGGTGAAGACCTTAGTAATTATGACCCTAATTATGGAATATCCATTGATGAGGCTAAACAAATAGGGTTTAGATACAATAAGGATTGGTATTCAATAGCAATTGTTAGCTTGTCATATACATTTAAAATTGGAGGATTAGGTTGTCCTGCATATTATCAATATTAAAATGAGCGTAAAAGATAAAATAGATAAATTGAAAATCCCTCAACACGTTGCTATTATTATGGACGGCAATGGAAGGTGGGCAAAATCGCATGGCAAGATACGACTCTCTGGACATCAAGAAGGTGCAAAATCTGTTAAAAAAGCACTAGAGGTTTGCGGAGAACTTGGAATAAAATATCTTACAGTTTATGCGTTTTCAACTGAAAATTGGAATCGCCCTAAAACCGAAATTTCTGGACTAATGAACTTATTAGTGAGTTCTATTGATAAAGAATTGGATGAAATAAATAAACTAGAAATTAAAATAAAAATAATTGGCGAAATTGATAAGTTGCCAGGGAATGTTAGAAAAAAACTCCAGTTTGCTATCGAAAAAACAAAAAATAACTCTAAACTTACTTTTATTGTAGCTCTTAGTTATAGTGGAAGGTGGGATATCTTAAATGCTGTTAAAAAAATAGCACAAAAAGTTAAAGATAACAAGATGAATGTTAGTGATATAGATTATAACTATTTTGAATCCCAGCTTGCTACAACCGGAATCCCAGACCCCGAACTGTTGATTAGAACAAGCGGAGAGGAGAGAATAAGTAATTTCTTATTGTACCAATTGGCTTATGCAGAATTGTTTTTTACTGATGTGTTATGGCCAGATTTCTCAAAAGAAGTCTTTTATCAAGCCATTATTGATTATCAAAACCGTGAGAGAAGATTTGGAAAAACAAGTGAACAAATAACAAATTAAATTTATTGAATGAAAAAAATTATTCCTTGTATATTATTGATGCTGTGCGGTTTTACTGGTTTTACTCAAAATGACTTAAAATCACAGTTGAAAAAAATTGATTACTCAGAACCTAAGGAGTATGAAATTGGGGGGGTTACAATATCGGGCATTAATTATCTTGACCAAAATGTGCTGTTGTACCTTACGGGTCTCGAAATAGGAAATAAAATTACTATCCCCGGAGAAACAATTACTGACGCAATAAAAAAATTGTGGGAGCAAGGATTGTTCTCTGATATAGAGGTTACTTTAACAAAAATTATTGATGATAAAGCATTTATTGATATCTATTTAGTCGAAAGAGCTAGACTCTCAAGATTTAGTTTTAAAGGTATTAAAAAATCAGAAGCCGACGATATTCGGGATATGATAAAACTTGTTAAAGGTACACAAGTTACCGAAAACGTAGTAATGAACTCTAAAAAATCAATAGAAGATTATTTTGTTGATAAAGGCTTTAGAAACGTTCAAGTTGATATAGTACAAGAAAATGATACCCTTATTGCAAATAGCGTTATTTTGACTTTCGACATTAAGAAAAATGAGAAAATTAAAATTGAAAATATCGTTTTTGCTGGAAATGATAATATGATAGAAAAAAAGAAATTTTATAACTTTTATCGTACTGAAAAACAAATTGCAGACTCGAAATTGCACAGGGCAATGAAGGAAACTAAACGCAAAAAATGGTTCAATGTTTTTAAACCCTCTAAGCTAATTACAAAAGAATACGAAACAGATAAAAAAAACATAATCGCTAAATACAATGAACTTGGGTTTAGAGATGCGAAAATAATATATGACTCTGTTGTCCCTAATCAAAATGATAATATGTTAAAAATATTTATCGGAATTGATGAAGGCGAAAAATATTACTTTAGAAATATTACTTGGCTCGGAAATACAAAATATTCATCAGAGTTTTTAACAAGAGTGCTTGGCATTCAAAGGGGAGATGTCTATAATAGTATAGTGCTTAATGATAAATTGTTGTACGATCCAGCTGGAGTAATGTCTGTATATCAAGATAATGGATATCTTTTTTCGAATGTAACACCTGTTGAGGTAATGGTCGAAAACGATTCGATAGACATTGAAATGCGTGTTTATGAAGGAAAGCAAGCTCGTGTGAACAGAGTAACAATTACTGGAAATACCAGAACAAACGACCATGTTGTTATGCGTGAAGTGCGTACTCGGCCAGGAGCATTATATAAAAGAAGCGAAGTGCAGCGAACAATACGAGAATTTGCACAATTAGGATATTTTGACCCCGAAAAACTAAATGTCGATTTTCAACCGAATCCTGCTGATGGTACTGTGGACCTCGAATATATTGTTGAAGAAAAACCATCAGACCAAATTGAACTTTCTGGTGGCTGGGGTGCTAATATGATAGTTGGAACTCTCGGATTGTCGTTTAATAATTTTTCGCTGAAAAATATCTTTAATCCAAAATCATATAGACCACTACCTACCGGCGATGGACAAAAACTATCTGTTCGTGTTCAGGCAAGTGGATTGTGGCATCAGAGTTATAGCCTCTCTTTTGTAGAGCCATGGTTTGGTGGTAAAAAACCAAATTCATTAACTTCTTCAATTTATCATTCTGTTTTAACAAGTGGAACAGCAGTCGATTCGGAAAAATATTACCACTTTAAAGTAAGTGGAGCCGCATTGGGTTTAGGACAAAGATTACGGGTGCCTGATGACTATTTTACTCTTTATAATGAAATTGGATATAAATATTATGATTTGAGAAATTATCCGAATTTTATATATAGAGACGGAAATTCTAATAATCTAAGTTTAAAAACTATGATAGGAAGACACTCGGCAGGTCCGAATCCAATATTCCCAACCTCAGGTTCAACCTTCTCTTTATCAGTAGAGTTAACTCCGCCATATTCTATGTTTAATAATAAGGTGTATGATGATGCCATTTCTGACCAAGATAGATATAAATGGATAGAATACCATAAATATAAATTTAGCGGACAGTGGTTTACTACATTGGCAGGTGCACAAGACGGTAGCTCAAGAGCTTTGGTGTTAATGACAAAGTTTGAATTCGGACTTCTTGGAATGTACTCGAAAGAGGTGGGGCCATCTCCCTTTGAAGGTTTCCAACTTGGAGGAGACGGATTATATGGGTATAATTTATATGGACTTGAAACTGTTGGTTTGCGTGGATATCTAAACAATTCGCTTACTCCTGAAAATGGAGGGAATATTTATGATAAATTTGTAGTTGAATTAAGATACCCATTATCACTTAATCCATCGGCTACATTGTATGCAATTGGTTTTGTTGAGGCTGGTAATGCTTGGTACAGAGCAGATAACTTTGACCCCTATGATATGAAAAGATCGGCAGGAGTAGGTGTAAGAATTTTTATGCCAATGATTGGAATGCTCGGTGTTGACTGGGGATACGGCTTTGATGATATCTCAGGAAATGCTGGGGCAAGCGGATCGCAATTCCACTTTGTTATTGGTCAACAATTTTAAAATATTAGTTTGGAACATTATTTGATAAAGAATATTAATTATAAATTTAAAAATTATATAACTATGAAAAAATTATTGATTATTACATTGATGGCTATTTTCTCGACAGCTATGTTTGCTCAAAAATATGCTTATGTCGATACAGAGTATATCCTTAATAATATCCCTATCTACGAAACCGCTAAAACCCAACTCGACGATTTTACAACTGAATGGAAAACCGAAATTGACCAAAAGAAATCACAGATTGATAAAATGTATAACGATTATAAGTCAGAAAGAGTCTTGCTTACCGAAGAGTTGCGTGTTAAACGTGAAGAGGAAATAATGAAAAAAGAACAGGAAATGAGAGAATTACAGCAAAAATATTTCGGTAAAGAAGGATTACTTTTTAAAAAACGTGAAGAACTCATTAAACCTTTGCAAGACGACATCTATAATGCGATTAAAGAAATAGCTACAGAAGGAAGCTATGCTGTAATATTCGACACCGCTAACAGCCTTAATATGCTATATACCGACCCTAGATACGACAAAAGTGATGATGTTTTAAGAAAATTAGGTTATAAGAATTAATTAAATATTATATTTGCTAAAATTTTAAATTTAGATTATGAAAAAATTATTTGTAATATTATCAATTTCCCTGCTAACAGTAGGTGCTTTTGCACAAAAAGCAAAATTCGGACATGTAAACTCAAACGCTGTGTTTACTCTTATGCCCGAAAAACAAGTAGCTTCAAAAGCTGTTGAAGAGTACGCAATGACGCTGGAAACTCAATTGCAATCGCTTAATAAAGAATTGGAGTCAAAATATAACGATTATATGGCCAAACAAGAAACAATGTCGCCTTCAATAAAGCAAATGAAGGAAGAAGAAATTGTTAACCTCCAACAAAGAATTCAGGCTTTCCAAACTAGGGCACAAGAAGATATGCAAGCTAAAGAAATTGAACTACTTGAACCCATTTATACAAAAATCCAAAATGCAATTAAAGAGGTGGGTGATGAAAATAGTTTCATTTATATATTTGATGAATCTACTTTGTTGTACCATTCAAGCGAAAGTGTGGATGTAACAAATATGGTTAAGACAAAATTAGGAATTAAGTAAATTTAAAATATTTTTATTATTTTTAATCCCGTTTTAAGACGGGATTTTTTTATGAATAAACCAATTGGAGTTTTTGATAGTGGTGTAGGGGGGCTAACAGTATTAAAAGAGCTTACAGAACTGTTGCCTAACGAGAATTTTGTGTATTTCGCAGATTCTGCGAATGCTCCTTATGGCGATAAATCAAAAACTCAAATAGTAAAACTCTCTGCTAATATTATTGATTTTCTTGTCTCATTAGATTGTAAACTAATTGTTGTGGCTTGTAATACCGCTACAGCAGCAGCAGTTAATATTATGAGAAAAAAATATAAATTGCCAATTATTGGTTTGGAACCAGCTGTTAAGCCTGCCTGCCTCCAAACAAAAACTAAACATATAGGCGTGCTCGCAACAAAAGGGACTTTCCGTGGAAATCATTTTAAAAATACAAGCGAAAAATATAAAGATTATGTTGAAATTCATCTGCAAGTGGCAAAAGGACTTGTCGAATTAGCTGAAAATGGAATTTTTGAAGGAGAAAAAGTTGATAAACTTTTGAGCAAATATATACTCCCAATGAAAAACGCTAACATAGATCAACTAGTTCTAGGTTGTACTCATTACCCACTATTTTATGAAGCTATTTTTGCAATAACAGGTAACAATATTAATATAATTGAATCTGGTAAAGCTGTGGCACGCAGAACTAAAGACGTTTTGATGATAAATCAGATGATAAATGCTGTTCAAAAACCTCAAAAATTAAGTTTTTATGCCTCAAAAGAAACAAAAGCAATAAATAATGTCGTAATCAAATTGTTTAAAATCGGTAAAATTAAACCTAATGTCGAAATAATAAAGCTTATTTGATTATTTTAAAACAATTTGCTGTCTAAACCGTATATAATATATGTTAAGTCATACGTTAAATTTATGAATTGTATTATTATAGACGACGACCCTATTATTCTGAAACAACTCAGTACGTTTATATATAAGTCTGATTTGTTAAATGTTAAAGGGATGTACAATAACCCCGTACAGGCGTTTGATGCAATACAAAACAACAATATAGACCTCATTTTTCTTGATATAGAAATGCCCGAAATGAGTGGACTTGAGTATCTCGAAGAATATAAAACCAAATACCAAATTATTGTCGTTTCTGGAGATAGAAAATATGCTCTCGATACATTCCAGTTTGGAGTTACAGATTATTTACTGAAACCAATTGAATATAGCAGGTTTTTAAAATCAGTGTATAGAAGCATAGAAAGAAATAATAATTTTATGCTGGATATTGAAAAAAAGAGGTTCTTTGTTAAAACTAATGACGAATTCCAAAGAATAAAATTAAATGATATTGTATATATTGATTGCTCTGGTAATAATCATATAATATTTACTAGAAAAAAAACATACAAACTTAAAAATGACATTATAGATTTTGATATTATTGCATCTAATAATGGGTTTTTTAATATTGACAGCAGAAAACTTGTTAATATTGAGATGATTGTTGATGTGAAAGAAGGAAACTTGCTATTTGATGATGATTACCACGTAGATAGTCTTACCGTACCAAGAAAAATAGAGGAAGAAATACTTAAAAGAATGCAGCAAAGATGATTACTAATCGTGAACTTTTTCTTAATTACTTAGGACAAACTTCTGAAAGCCCTTATCTAGTTGAAATTGAAAGAGCAGAAGGTGTTTATTTGTACGGTCCAAATAATAAAAAATATATTGATCTTATTTCTGGAGTTTCTGTAAATTCATTAGGACACAATTTTAGACCAGTAATCGAAGCAGCTAAAGAGCAATTGGAAAAGCATACTCACTTGATGGTTTATGGCGAATTTATTCAAAATCCACAAGTGAAATTATCAACGTATCTTGCTAAAATATTACCCGAAAATCTAAATTCAGTGTATTTAGTAAATAGTGGTAGCGAAGCAGTAGAAGGAGCTATCAAACTTGCAAAAAGATATACTGGCAGAACAAAAATGATAGCTTACAACAATGCCTATCATGGTAGCTCCCATGGTGCTATTAGCGTATGTGGAAACGAAGATTTTAAATTTGCTTTTAGACCATTATTGCCCGAAGTCTATTTTTTAGAGCTAAATAATTATTCGCAGCTTGATGAGATAGATGATAAAACTGCCTGTGTGATTTTGGAAACTATACAAGCAGAAGCAGGAGTGCAGATTCCCGAAAAAAAATACATGAAATTACTTGCCGATAAATGCAAGCAAAATGGAGTCTTGCTTATTTTGGACGAAATACAAACGGGTTTTGGAAGAACAGGAAAAATGTTTGCTTTCCAAAATTATGACATAGTGCCAGATATTGTTTGTTTTGCAAAAGCAATGGGAGGCGGAATGCCAATAGGAGCTTTTGTTGCTCCAAAAAATATTATGGACAGCTTTAAAACAAATCCTACGCTCGGACATATCACTACTTTTGGCGGACACCCCGTAAGTGCAGCAGCTTCGTTGGCTGCCATTAAGCATATTAACGAATCTGGGTTGGTAAATAATGTTTTAGAAAAGGAACAAATGTTTCGCAAACATCTTAAACATAAACTAATTACCGAAATACGAGGACATGGACTATTGCTTGCTGTAAATATTGGGAGTTTTGATAATGTAATTAAACTAGTAAAAAATGGAATCGAAATAGGGTTTATTACTGATTGGTTCATCTTTTATGACTCTGCTTTTAGAATTGCACCCCCCTTAAATATTAGTAACAACGAAATTATTCAAGCTTGTGATTTGATTATTCAGGCTTTAAACCGAATTTAATTCTATTTTTGTAAAATATTTTAGCTTATATACGTTAGTATTAATGTAATGCGACTAATAATTACGAAAATATCAATATTATCTATTCTGTTATCTGTACTATCAATTTTAGGACAGGCTCAGAAACCTATTGACTTACCAGAGGTAGATTCAATAAATAAGATGCTTTGTACTATATCTACAACTAAATCGGACGTCAAAAAAGATGAGTTAAATATTTATTTGATTGGTTATTTCCGAAAATTTCTTGAAAATGATATTTCGTGGTCAGCAAAATACGACTCGGTAAATTATTTGAGCGTATTAAAATCAGATGATAATAAACTAAGAGTATTTACATGGAATCTGAATTATCAAGATGGGAGTTTTAAGTATTTTGGTTTCTTGCAATATAAAGATAACAATAATGATTATGTCTTTTTTCTTGATGATAAAAAGCAATCTGAGGAGGGTTTTGAAAGACGATACCTAACTAATACAGAATGGTATGGTGCACTTTACTACGAAATTATTACAACAAAATGGAATTCGAGAACATTTTATACTCTAATAGGCTGGGACGGAGCAGATTTTTTGATTAATCGAAAAGTCGTTGAAGTGCTTACATTTGATCGACGAGCGATGCCCTCATTTGGTAGTAAATCATTTAAACTCGAAAAAACTGCAACTGGGAGATTGATTTTTGAATATGCCGACAGAGCTACCATGTTATTAAGATATAACGATAAACAAAAAATGATTGTGCTTGACCACTTGTCGCCTCCAGAACATAAGTACAAAGGACTTTATCAATATTATGGTCCCGACTTTTCTTACGACGCATTTGTTTTTAGAGCAGGAAGATGGTATTTAATAAGTGATGTAGATCCCGAAAAAGCAATAAATTATAAACGAGATAACCATATAAATACACTTAAACGCAAAGGAGCATCAGGAGATTTCTAATGAAGAAAAATACAAAACATACTATCTTTTACTGTGTTGATAATGATGTTATGGAACTTGACTTCTTCCGTGCAAATTTTAATCCCGAACTTAGTTTTACTCTTTTTACTTTTAATTCGGTACAAATGTTCACGAATAAACTTAAAAATGATGTCAAAGACAAACATTATAAAATTGTTATTATTGATAATATTATAAGTTCTCGTGGAATGAATACCAAAACAGCATTAGAACTTTTACCCGCCATAAAAAGTATTGATAAGGAAATTCAAGTAATTATTTTTGCAGACAGTGAAAATATCGAACTAAAGGCTACAACAAGTAAACTAAAACCTGCTGCTTTTATTAAAAAAGACTCACAGTATTTTGTTCGTTTGTATCCTCTTATCTCCAGACTGATAAGTGAATATGACTTGAGAAAGAAAACAAAATCTGGAAAAATTACTACATATTCTGTTATAATAATATGTTTTCTTGCAATTGTAGTTTTTATTATAGGGTATTTTTTCTATTGATAAATATTTTGAAAATTTAGAACTCCTGATTTTTCGTAGTCTTACTGTCGTAATTTTATAAATTTGAGTAAATAATAACATTCGAGTTGAATAAAAAACAAATTTCTCCCTAACGGTCGAAATGACATTTTAATATGAGGAATAAAGTCGGCCACCAATTGTATATTATCGTTATTTTGTGATTTAGGTGTCGCCGACTTATAACCACCCAATATTAGTCATTTCGACCGTCAGGGAGAAATATGTTATACTAATTGGATATCAAAACGCACGAAATAAATTATTAATTCTAAAACTATCTATTACAGTTGGCTTCAGCCACTGTAAAAACTTTTCCTTCTTCCACTTGCTTTAGCATCATTTTTTAAAATTGTCAAATTCAAATGTCTAATATTAATTTGATCCAAACCTAAATTAGAGTGTGTTTTGATAAAATCTAAGCGGAAGTTATAATTTTAAAAGCATATAAATGTGGCTAAAGCAACTTGATTTTCTCTTTTCTTACAGTCAGATTTATCTGACTGTAAGAACCTGAGCTCGACATGATTTCTGAGTTCTAAAATTAAGCCCAGATAGCTCTCTTTAGCTCCCCAATCCAAAGTATCGAAGATGTGGCTCCTATAATAATAAGCCAGTGTGTAATTGAGATTGGTACGGTACGGAAAGCTTCTCCTCCAAACTGAACAATTAGAACTTGTCCTATTAGAATGCTAAGCATAACTGCGATAAATCCCCAACTTTTATTTAATTGATAAAATGCAGATCTTTTGGACATAAAAGCTTTTACATTAAACATATTCCAGAATTGCATCATTACGAAAACGGTAAAAAATACTGAAAGATTATAATTGTTTATATTGCCATTGTTATCACGGAAAACATATAGTAAAGTAAACAAAATTGCAACAAACGAAAATCCTGTAAACAAGATGTTAGTGCGCATTTTTTTAGAGATAATAAAGTCGCTGTTTTTTCGTGGTTTTACTTTCATTACGTTTTTATTTGGAGGCAAAGATGCTAATGCACCAGCAGCAAAAGTATCCATAATTAAATTAAGCCATAGCATTTGTGTTACGGTTAAAGGCAGCTCATGGCCGAAAATTGAGCCTACAAATACAATTATCATAGCGGTTACATTTATTGTAAGCTGAAAAACGATAAATCTTTGTATGTTTTGATATAAGGATCTGCCCCACATAATTGCAGTCCCGATACTACTAAATGAGTCGTCAATAATGGTAATATCGCTGGCTTCTTTTGCTACTGATGTCCCTGAGCCCATAGATAATCCTACATCGGCGAAGTTTAATGCTGGAGCATCGTTGGTGCCATCGCCTGTTACAGCAACAATTTCACCCGACTTTTGTAAAAGTTGAACAAATCTTTGCTTGTCCATTGGGCGTGCACGACATAATATTTTTATTTCTTTTGCACCTTGTATTATCTCATCATCCGACATTTTTTCAAATTCGATGCCGCTAATAATTGCTGATTTTGGTGTGTTTGTGTCAATAATGCCTATTTGCCTGCCTATTTCCGCTGCAGTACCGTACGTGTCGCCTGTAATTATCTTTAACGATATCCCTGCATTTAGACAAGTAGCGACTGCCTCTTTAGCATCTTCTCGTATTGGGTCAGATATTGCAACAACTCCGGCATAAGTTAAATTGTAATTAGATAATTTACCATTAGTAATGCGAGGATTATCATCTTCAACAATTTCCCATGCAAAACCTAAAGTTCGCATAGCTTGAGACTGATACGTGGATAACAAGGATTTTATTTCAGGTTGTGCCACCTCTTTAGATGTTAATCCACTTTCTAATAAAACATTATCACAAAAATCTAACACAATTTCTGGAGCTCCTTTTACATATAGAATTTTTTTATTGAGAACTGGATTCCAAACTAAAGATGCCATGTATTTATGCTCAGTCGAAAAACTAATCTGATCAATTATTTGCAAGTTTTTTCGTATGTCAAAATAATTTATGTCGGAATTGTTTAACCAAAGTAAAAGTGCAGCTTCAGTAGGATTACCTATGGTTTTAGGCTTTTTAGGTTCACTGAAATCAATGTGGGCAGTAGAGTTTATCGCAATGCTTTCTATTATCATCCTGCTTAATTCATCCTTGTCGAGTTTTTGTTTGTCAAGTCCAAAAAAAGAAGTTTCTGCTATTTGCATTTGATTTTGGGTAAGTGTGCCTGTTTTATCCGTGCATATTACTGTTGTTGCTCCTAAGGTTTCTGTCGCATGCATTTTACGTACAAGATTATTAGATTTTAACATCCGCCTCATATTTAATGCAAGACTGAGTGTAACACTCATTGGTAAACCCTCAGGTACTGTTACAACAATCAGTGTTACTGACACCATAAAATATTTCAAAATTATTGTCGCAGAATCTATGTCAGGCCATGAGCTTATTGCTATGGGATTTATTTTAAATAGAAAGCCTATCAAAATAAAAATTGCAAAGAATATAAGCCCGCTGAATACCCATTGTATCCACGAAAGTTTTAATATCGCATTTGGGATTTTTATTTTTTGTGATGTGGTGATTTTTAGACCGTCAGATAGCATCGGAACCCATACTTTCCCGATTAAGAGCATAACGGACATAAGTAATGTCGCTGTTAAATATAACTGGGTATTTGTAAAAATGAGTGTGCCTGTGATAATGTCTTTTATAAATAAACTAAGGAAGGTTAATGTCGCAAATGACAAACCAATAATACCTATAAGTTTAGCTAATCCATCTAATTGTTTGTTTAAGGGAGTTTTCTCTTCGCTTTTTTCAAGTGATTTGCGTGCAACTCGTCCATATTCGGTATTGTCTCCAATCTGTTCGACTTCGTATATAGCGTTGCCTTCTAATATTTTTGTGCCTTTAAGTAAGGTGTTACTCGGATATGTGGCTTCTTTGTTAAAATGTTTTTTGTCAGTAGTTTTTGCTATCGTTGGCTCGCCTGTCAATGTGGACTCATCGACTTGAACAGAAATTGCCTCCAACAGTAAACCGTCAGCAGGAATTTCGTCTCCAGTGTCTAAAACTACAATATCTCCAACAACGACATCTTTTTTTGGTATCTCTGTTACATTGCCGTCTCTAATTACTTTAGTGGGAGTGGAGTCATTAATAAGATTTAAAACATCAAATTTTTTATCGGCATCGTACTCAAACCAAAAAGCAAGACCAGTGGCAAGAATTATTGCTGCAAATATTCCGATAGTTTCTGTAAACTCATTGTGAACAAATCCTATTCCTAACGAAAGTAATGCAGCGATTAATAGTATCTTTATTATCGGATCATTGAACTTTTCAATAAATAACTTCCAGATAGGAGTCTTTGATGGTGGGGTTATTATGTTTGCTCCATGTTTTTTGCGGCTTTGCTCAACAGACTGAGCATCAAGACCTTTATATTGTTTTCTCGTATTCATTTAATACTAATATTTTATTGACTGAACGTTTGGTCAAAGATACGGCAAATAATTATTTGATGCAAGTTTTTTTTATTTTTTTAGGAGATTTTAGGACAAAAAACATTAATTAAGTTGTTGGATATTGCTAAAAGAAGCAAGGTTTTTATTATTGTCACTAAAAATCTAACATTAACTTATACATACAATTGAGAGATTTCTCCCTCCGGTCGAAATGACAGGCAGTTATGCTTTGAAGGAGTGGCTTGGTGGCGGCTTTGCCGCCACCAAGCCACTCCTCTCCTAAACTCTTTGAAGAACCTGTCATTTAGACCAGAGGGAGAAATCTCAAAAGTATTAGCAGACTACAATGGTTTTTTTTATTATATTTACCAGATAATAGTTTTAAAATGATAGTACAGTATTGTTCGGATTTACATATTGAGTTTCCTGAGAACAAACGATTTTTGCAAAAGAACCCAATAAAACCAGTTGGAGAAATATTGCTTTTAGCAGGGGATATTATGGTTTTTTCTCAAATAGAAAAACATCGTGATTTTTTTGCTTATTTGTCTGATAATTTTCGTCAGACTTACTGGGTTCCTGGCAATCATGAATATTATCATTCTAATATTGTGGACAGATCTGGATGCTTTTCCGAAAAAATCTTACCTAATGTTACTTTAGCAAATAATACTGTTTTTATCGAAAATGGAGTTAAAATTCTGATGTCAACCTTATGGTCTAAAATTAGAGATAGAAATCATGGTATGATAGAGTACAATATGAATGATTTTAGGGTAATTCGATATAATGGTTGGGTTTTGACTGCCGAGGTTTTCAATAGTTTACATAAAGATTGTCTTGAGTTTTTAACATTAGAACTTCAGGCGGCACAAAATCAAAAAACTATTGTATTATCACATCATATTCCCACTTATTTGAATTATCCTACCCGTTTTCGAAACGATATTCTTAATGAAGCATTTGCTGTCGAATTGTATGATTTAATTGAAGATGACGGTCCAGATGTTTGGGTTTATGGACACCACCATCAGCACATTTCTGATTTTAAAATCGGGAAAACTTGTCTTGTTAATAATCAGTTAGGCTATGTTAAAATGAAGGAGCATAATGGATTTAGGTATAATGCGAACTTAGAGATTTAGTTTTCTTTTTCCTTACTTCGTTACAAAAACCAAAGGAGACTGAGGATTTTGGTTCGCCAAAATGTCTCGAAGCCATCTTTGGTTTTTGTAAACAGTCAGTAAATTTGCCACCAAACAAACCACAGCATCACAGTTATCCAGTAATCCAAGCACGCTACCGCACGATTTTTTCATCGTGTGGTAGCAAGCATCACAATATCACAATATCACAGTATCACAAATTTACTCCCCCAATAATATTTTTAAAATTTGGACCGCAGCTCTTGAAACAGATGTTCCTGGTCCAAAAATGGCAGCAACTCCAGCGTCATAAAGAAATTGGTAATCTTGAGATGGAATTACACCTCCGGCAATTATCATAATATCTTCACGACCAAGTTTTTTTAGCTCTGCAATTACAGAAGGAATTAGTGTTTTATGTCCAGCAGCGAGCGATGAAACGCCAAGAATGTGTACGTCATTTTCAACTGCTTGTTTAGCTGCTTCTGCGGGAGTTTGGAAAAGTGGCCCAATATCGACATCAAAACCTACATCGGCATAACCTGTTGATACAACTTTGGCACCTCTATCATGCCCGTCTTGTCCCATTTTTGCAACCATAATACGTGGTTGACGACCTTCTTTTTCTGCAAAAGTTTTGCAAAGCTCTCTTGCTTTCATAAAATCGGGGTCGTTTTGCGATTCTGAGGAGTAAACTCCCGAAATTGTTCTTATCACAGCTTTATACCTCCCTGCTACTTTTTCGCAAGCGTCAGAAATTTCGCCAAGACTGGCTCTTTTTTGGGCAGCATCAATTGCAAGCTCCAAAAAGTTGCCAACACCAGTTTCAGCACATTTAGTAATTGCTGCAAGTGCGGCTTGACATTCGGCTTCGTTTCTTTCGGCTTTTAGTTTTTGTAATCTTTTTATTTGTGCCTCTCTAACGGCAGAGTTATCAACGTCAAGAATATCAATTGGGTCTTCTTTTTCGAGACGATATTTATTTGTACCTACAATTGTTTGAATACCGCTATCAATACGTGCTTGTGCTCGTGCAGCAGCTTCTTCGATACGCATTTTAGGAATTCCCGACTCGATGGCTTTTGCCATTCCGCCAAGTTCTTCGACTTCTTCAATTAATGTCCATGCACGCTGAGCAATTTCATGTGTAAGTGTTTCGACATAATATGAACCTGCCCAAGGATCAACATGCTTACAAACATTTGTTTCTTCTTGAATGTAAATTTGAGTATTACGAGCAATACGTGCCGAGAAGTCGGTCGGAAGTGCAATTGCTTCATCAAGAGCGTTAGTGTGTAGCGATTGAGTGTGTCCGAGAACAGCACCCATAGCTTCGATACATGTACGTGCAACATTATTAAAAGGATCCTGCTCAGTAAGCGACCAACCTGATGTTTGACAGTGTGTACGTAAAGCCAAAGATTTTGGGTTTTTAGGATTGAATGATTTAACAATTTTTGCCCAAAGTATTCGAGCTGCACGCATTTTAGCGATTTCCATAAAATTATTCATCCCAACAGCCCAGAAAAATGATAAACGTGGTGCAAACGCATCAATGTCAAGTCCGGCGGCAATACCTGTGCGAAGATATTCCAGACCATCGGCAAGGGTGTAAGCTAACTCAATGTCGTTGGTCGCACCAGCCTCTTGCATGTGATAACCAGAAATTGAAATTGAGTTAAATTTTGGCATTTTTTGAGATGCAAATTCAAAAATATCACCAACTATTTTCATTGAGAACTCTGGTGGATAAATATATGTATTCCGAACCATAAATTCCTTTAGAATATCGTTTTGTATAGTTCCTGCAAGCTCTTCGAGTTTTGCTCCTTGTTCTAATGCTGCAACAATGTAAAAAGCCATAATTGGTAAAACGGCTCCATTCATAGTCATTGAAACAGACATTTGATTAAGCGGAATTTGATCGAATAAAATCTTCATGTCAAGTACCGAATCAACTGCAACTCCAGCTTTTCCAACATCACCTTCAACTCGTGGGTGATCGGAATCGTATCCTCTGTGTGTGGCAAGGTCGAATGCTACTGATAAACCTTTTTGTCCAGCTGCAAGATTACGGCGATAAAACGCATTTGATTCTTCAGCAGTAGAAAACCCTGCATACTGACGAACTGTCCACGGACGCATTACGAACATTGTTGAATAAGGGCCACGTAAAAATGGAGGTAAACCTGCGGCATATTCTAAATGCTCCATGTTTTCAAGGTCTTCGGCTGTGTAAGCTTTTTTTACTGGGATTTGCTCCGCCGTTAACCAATCTTTTTTGATTAAGTTTTTTTCCTGCCAATCTTTACCGTTTAGTTTTCTGACAGGTTTTGATTTGATGTTTATGTTTTTATAATTTGGTTTCATTGCTATTATATTTTAATTAATGCCAACAAGTTTTTGATAATTTTTCAAATCTTCGAGTACATTCGATCTAGCGTGAATGAAATTCGTAATGCCTTTAGATTCCAAATCCTTACGATTTTCGGGATTTCCTGCTATAATTAATATTTCATCGCCAATTTTCTCGAAAGCCTCTACCGCCATGCTTGCGTACTCTTCGTCTGAGCTGCACAATACAATTATATCGGCATTCTTTTCTTGAGCGGCTTTAATACCTTCTTCAATACTAGTAAAACCGTTATTGTCAATTACCTCAAAACCTGCACAAGCAAAGAAGTTACAAGAGAATTGTGCTCTTGCTTTCCTAAAATTTAGATTTCCAATTGTAAGCATAAATGCTAATGGACGTTTACCACTTTTATCAGTAGTTAGACGAAGTTTCTCAAATGCTTCGGCACTACGATAAAGTTTTATTGGTTTAAATAATTTTGGTTTATCTTTTGGCGTGTATAGTTCACGAGGCTCAATATCTTGTAGCAACTCGTTAAAGTTAGGATATTGGTTTGTTCCAAGAATTATTTCACGACGTGTTTCAATATCTTTATTTCGTTTGGCAGCCATTTTCTCAATTTCTGATTGGATAAATCCTTCTTTGAGAGCCGCAACAAATCCGCCTTTTTCTTCAATGCAAAGGAAGAGATTCCAAGCATTTTCTACAATTGAAGCAGTTATGTTTTCGATGTAATATGAACCTGCTCCGGGATCGGATACTTTATCAAAATGAGCTTCTTCTTTAATGATTATTTGAGTATTACGTGCAATCCTAAGTGAAAATTCGGTTTGGTCTGCGAATACAGAATCAAAAGGATTTACATTAAGTGAGTTTGTACCACCAAGAATTGCTGACATGGCTTCAGTTGTTGATCTAAGCATATTTACATAAGGATCGTAAACTGTTTTGTTCCACAACGAAGTTTCCGTATTGATAAATATTTTTGCTGATTCAAGTTTTGCAGGATTATTTGCTTCTACAATCTTTGCCCATAATAATCTTGCAGCACGTATTTTGGCAATTTCAATAAAATAATTTGTGCCAGCAGCAAAATTGAATTGCAGTTTTGGAGCAATATCATCAACAGTAAAACCTTCATTTAGAAATCTACGAAGATATTCGACACCCATTGCGAAACCAAAAGCAAGTTCTTGAACCGAAGAGCTACCTGCATTTTTAAAATGCTTTGCATTTACACTAACTAATCTAAAAGAGCTTAAATTTTTACCATATTCTTTAAGCATTGATTCGGCACATTTGCAGTTTTCACTGCCACAGTATGTATTACCATTAATAAGTAAATAACCCAAGGAATCGAAATCGTTAGATCCAGTTATTTTTGAAGTATTATATCCGTTTTTTGTTGCAAATAAAGCAAGCATTGACACATATTTACCAGTAAGAGTATTACTTATAAAGTTAATCGCAATTTTTTCTGGATTAATGCCTTGCATCAAAGCTGCAAAATCTTTTTCGTTGATTTCATTATCAATTATGAAACCAAGTGAAGTAACACCACCTTTAATTAGTTTGTGAGCTAATTTATTTGTAGAAGCAACATCTTTTACCTTAATGTCTTGTCTGATTTCCCAAATGTTGTCAATGTTTACTCCTCTAACATAAGGAAATTCACCAAGATTGGTTTCTAAGTAATCCAGCTCTTTAAGATTTTCACTACGGTAATAAGGCTGTAACGAAAAACCTTCGTTGGTTTTCCAAACTAGCCTTTTTTCGTAATCAGCACCTTTAAGATCTTTTTGAATGATCTCCTCCCATGCTTGAGTCGAAATTGGAGGAAATTCCTGAAATAATTTTTTGTCCATCTTTTCAGAATATATTAGTTTTATTTTGCGAAATTACTATGATTATTTGATATAAGCGAAGATTGTAAAGGTTTTTTTAGTAAGAAACCTGAAAATTTAGTGGTTTTAGACTTGATTATTCTTTTGCTTGGAACTTTACTGTTTTATAGCATAGGTTTAGTTGTATCAGTTTTGTTCAAGTCGTATTTATAAAGTTACTTAAAATATCTATTACAGTTGGCTTCAGCCGTCTGTTAAAACTTTTTCTTCTATCTATTCCAGTTGGCTTTAGCCGTCTGTTAAACTTTTCTTTTTTCCACTTGCTTTAGCGTCATTTTTTTCTTTTGACAAGCTTTATTTTTCTTTTATATAGCTCCAGCCATGTTTTTCCATAAATTCATTTACTTCATTAGTAAAGTTTATTTTTGAATGATGATTTTCTTGCTTGTGGATATAATTTCTTACAGATTTAAGATGTCTTTCGCTTACTCCAACTGCCCAATAGTCATCTTGCCAAACAAATTTATTTTTTGTAAGTTTGTTTTTATTGATCCAGAAAGAAGATTCGCCTTTAATAAGTTGTGACACTTGGCTAATAGTTTGTTCTTTTCCTAATGAAATTAAACAATGTGCATGTTCTTGCCAACCATTTACACAATCAAGCCAAATATCCTTTTCTTCTGCATTTTTTTTGATATGTTGAAAAACTTGTTTCCTCAATTCTGTTGAATTCAGAAAAGGGATTCTTTTTTTTGTAGAAAAAACCATGTGAATATAAACTCTTACCCAACTCATAATTTGTATGTTTTTATGTGGCTAAAGCCACATGTTCTTCTTCTTTTTCTTCTATCTATTCCAGTTGGCTTTAGCCGTCTGTTAAAACTTTTTCTTCTATCTATTCCAGTTGGCTTTAGCCGTCTGTTAAACCATCATTTTTTTACTTCTCTTCAAGTCTTATAATAAAATCACTTAAGATATTCATAAAATTAACAAAAGCTTCGTACGGCGAGGCGTAAGGATTAAAGTATTTATGCACATCTCCATCGCTAAACCACTTTGTGCACATATAATAGAAATGGTCGCTAGTTTGTAGATATAGCCAGTCTTTCCAAATTTGAGGGTCATCTTTCTTTTTAACTGCATCGTAGAGTTTGTACAATTCAGCATAAGCTTCGTCTTGCAGTTCGTTTCCGAGCCAAGCTGTGAGGTCTCTTTCTTCATCTGCCCACGAAATAGGGTGTGGAACATGTATTGCTCCAACTGTATCTGTTGATTTTATAATTTCAGATGGAGTGGAAAATGTAAAATTAGAATTTCTAAATACTGCATTTGGCAAGGCTCTCAGAAAATCAAAAATACCAGTTTCTTCCCATTGGTGCTCGCCAAATGTTTCATAATCCATAAATAAATTAACAAGCTCATCTTTGGGGTCGAGGGCATTAAGCCACGAAACAAACTTTTCGGTTGTTAGTGGAAACTCTGGCCAATCATGATTCGAAAAGCGGAAAGCAATATCATCAGATAATTTAAAGTTTTTTAATAATAGCTTAAGTTTTGGATTTACTGCATTACAATACAAATAATTAGGACTTTTCCAACCAAGAACATGCTTTGCACCTTCGGTAATCATTGCTTTGTAACCCAAATCTGCAATATATTCGCCAATTTGATCAGAGTAAATTAACTCGGTATTTCGGAAAACTTGAGGTTCAACCCCAAAAACTTCCATTATTTTATCTCTGTGCATTTTAATTTGGCGTTCAAACTCTTCTCGATTAACTAAAGAAGATAAGGAGTGTGCATAAGTCTCAGATAAAATTTCAACATTACCAGTTGCAACAAGTTTTTTAAAACTTTCTAAAACATCTGGTGCATACATCTCAAATTGATCTATAGCAACACCAGAGATTGAGTACGCAATTTTGATTTTATCGCCATATTCTTTTATCAAATCAAGAAATACTTGGTTTGTTGGTAAGTAGCACTTCTCGGCAACTTTCCTCATAATGCTTTTGTTTTCAAAATCATTAAAATAATGATGGTCATTGCCTATATCAAAAAACCTGTATTTTTTCAACCTAAATGGTTGATGAACCTGAAAGTAAAAGCAAATTGTTCTCATAATTATATGTTTAATTTTTTATTTAAATCAAAGATTTATACACTTCCTTAACTTTATATGCTGAGTTTTCCCATCTTAAATTTTCGACCTCTATTTTCCCATGTTTAATAAACATTTTTGATAAGGCATCATAATGCAGCATACCATAAATAGCGTCAGCTAAGTCGTCCACATCCCAAAAATCAACTTTTAAGGCATGGCGTAAAATTTCGGCAACTCCCGATTGTTTTGAAATAATAACTGGTACTTCCGACATCATTGCCTCTAATGGTGAAATACCGAAAGGCTCGCTAACCGATGGCATAACATATACATCGCTCATGCTAAACATATCGAACACTTCATTTCCTTGTAAAAATCCTGCAAAATGAAATTTAGTTGCGATGCCAAGTTGTGCAACACGTTTAATCATTCTATTAAGCATGTCACCACTTCCAGCCATAACAAATCTCACATTTGGGTCTTTGTCAATAACTTTTTTTGCTGCTTCGATAAAATAATCGGGACCTTTTTGAAAAGTAACTCTGCCTAAAAAAGTTACAATTTTTTCTGATACACCTTTATTTAATTTTAATTCAGGAAGTGAAACTGGTTCTACCGAATTATGCACTGTAACAACTTTGTCGGGGTGTATTCCATAGCGTTCTATAATTGTTTTTCGCGTAAGGTTGCTAACAGCAATAACTTTGTCGGCAGCTTCCATTCCTGTTCGTTCAATATCATACACTTTTTGATTAATGTTTTCGCCGCTACGGTCAAATTCTGTTGCGTGCATGTGTACTACCAACGGCTTTCCTGAGACGTTTTTTGCAGCTATTCCAGCGGAGTATGTAAGCCAGTCGTGGGCATGTATTACATCAAAGTCGTTTGTTCCGGCAATATAAGCCGCAATTAGGGCATATCTAGCAACTTCCTGATACAGATTGTGTCCGTAACTACCCGAGAAAGTAAATTTACTTGCAAAAACTTGTTCGCTAAATTCGGTATGAGAAAATATTTTTCCTTTAAATATTTTGGCAAATTCTTCGGGGTCCATATAAGGAATAAGGTTTGAGCCAACTTCTATATATCTAAAATTCTCCCAAAAATCTTTGCTAACTGTTTTACGTTCAGTAATTACAATATCTCCAGCATCGGCAAGTTTAATAAAAGATTGGTCTTCGTCGCCATAAGCTTTAGGAACCACAAAAAGGACTTCGGTATCAAAATGCGAGAGCCCTTTGGTCAGTCCATAGCAGGCTGTTCCTAATCCCCCTGTAATATGCGGAGGAAACTCCCATCCAAACATTAAAACTTTCATATTTTCGCCTCCGTATTTTTATAGTTCTCAATTATATGATGAATTCTGATAATCTCGGCAACACTCCAAGCTTGCGAAATTGCACCTCGTGGTAAATGTGGCGGATCGCCATCGTAAATCTCTGATATTGAGCCAATACCGTGAACCATCATGTCTTCCTGAAATTCATTATATATTTTTTCAACAAAACTCAATGCACTTTTTTCGTGAATTTTTAGATAGGCATCACAAAAATGACCAAGCAACCATGGCCAAACTGTTCCTTGATGATATGCTCTATCACGTTCTTCTTGATTGCCCTCGCAAACTCCTTTATAATCAGAATGATCGGGACTCAAAGATCTAAGTCCTTTGGGAGTGAGTAGTTTTTTTCGTACAATCTCTAATATTCGTTCTTTTTTAATATCAGATATAGGTGAATATGGTAATGAACATGCGAATATTTGGTTTGGTCTAACGCTAAAATCTGCAAAATCGTAAGTAGCATAATCTGCAAGATATTTATGTTCTTCGCTCCAAAATTTTTCTAAAAAAGAAAGTTTTGTAATTTCTGGAACTATTGACCACTCTTTGACGAATTTTTTGTCTCCAGCCTGTTTTGCAAGTTCTAGTGCAAACATAATAGCATTATACCACAAAGCATTTATTTCAACGGCAAAACCATGACGTGGAGTAACTGGTTTTCCTGCAACAACTGCGTCCATCCATGTTAATGCTTTTCCTGTTTCGCCCGACCAAATTAATCCATTGTCGTGCATTTTTATGTTATAATGTGTACCATTGCGATAGTTTTCGAGAATATGTTTTATTTTTTTGCCAAATTCTTTCCATATTTCAGATTTGTCCTTTATAAACTTTGTATATTCTTGTAAACTCCAAAAAAACCATAATGGGGCATCAACCGAGTTCATTGCAGTAGCCTCTCCTGTACCAATATTAGGGAAAAGGCCATCTTTTAGCTCGGTTGTCATTGTGTTAAGAACATCTTTGCAAGTTTTTATGTCGCCATTACTATAAAGACTTAAACCAGGCAGTGCAATAAATGTGTCGCGTCCCCAACGTCCAAACCACGGAAATCCAGCAATTATCTCAGTTTTGCCGTCTCGTTTGTAAATAAATTGTTGTGCCGAACTTTTAAGACAATCAATATAGGTTTCACGTGAACTCCGTTTTTTTAGAGCAGTAGTGAAACTAGTTTTTATGGTTGATGTTTTAATCTCTTTTAAGCCAGTAGAAATAATAATACTTTCATCTTTCTTAATGTCCATTTCAAAATACCCTGGGACATATAAATCTTCCTGATAATCATATCCGCGTTTTTGCTCTTCGATATATTCAACATTATAATACCAATCGGGAACATGTATGTAATCAACTTTTTTATTAAATTGCATGAATAGGCTTTTATAACCTTCGTACATTCTAAGTTTTATTCCGTTTTCGATAGATTGATATTTTTTGTTAACAAATAAGTTGGCTTTACTAAGTTTATGAACATTACGAAAAGCCAAAAATGGTTTAAGTCTAAGTTTGGTTTTAGAATGAGCATCTAACAATGTATATTTAATCATTACTCGGTCGTCTTCGCTTAAAATTCGTTCTACCTGAAGTACAGCACCTCCAACTCTGTAAATTATTCGAGGAATAACATCAACCTCGAAATCTCTGACATATTTATGTCCTTTGGGCTCATAAATTCCAGGATATTTTCTAACTCCAAGATTAAATGAGGCATCGTGTTGGATTATTGTTGCATCTATAGCCGAAAGCATCACATGATTGTCATTGTCAATATCTGCCATAGGACATACCAATAATCCATGATATTTTCGGGTGTTACAACCAACTATTGTTGTACTGGCATAAGTGCCAGCACGATTTGTCCTTATCAATTCACGGCTAAGTGAATACTCTAAATTAATTAGCTTCTTTTTGTCAAATTTAATGATTCCCATTGTCTGAATGTTTTTATCAAAAGTAATTTAAGCATTGTGCGTTTAATGGTATTTCACATTAAACTAATTCTTAATAATTTTAATTATACCTAAACTTATTTGCTCTTTTTTAATAAAATAATTAATATGATATCTTCATAGTAATTACTACAATTATACGGAAAATTATACGAAAAGTTATTAAATATGTTGTTTTTTTGTTGCTATTTCAAAAAAAGCTTAAAATGAGTGAAAATTAGTCATAAAACGAAGAAGAAAAGCAAATTATTATTTGTTATTTTATGATAAATACAATAAAATTTTGATTGCAGATTTTTTTATTAAAATGGGTTCTTAATTTGAAGAATTACAAAAGGTCGTATTGGATCTTTCAATTATTAAGCAGAGATTAATTAGTAGTCTATAAAATTATTTTTCTGTGTAATTTATTGCAGTTCCAGAAGCTATAGGATTTAGACATTGAAAGTCGTATTTAATATTTATTAAAGCATCTGCATTTAGCTCAATGGATTTTTTTATTAGTCCGTTTAATAAGTTTTGTGGTGTGTGAAAAACGCCACCACTTGCCTCAATATAAGCAATTTCAGTATAATTTCGGTCAGGAATGATACTTGTGTATAACTCTAATTTATTGTTCTCAGACAAAGTGAGATTTGCAGTTTTTGTTGTTACACAACTGGTTAGACAAGTGATTAAAGCTGTTGTAATAACGATTGTAATAATTTTTATTGTTCTCATATTATTTTATGTTAATGGTTTTATTATAAACGCTTTATATGTAATTTTTATTGTTATTATATGATTATCAAATTTATGAATTAAGTCAGAACCTCAAATTTGATAAATTGTTAATTTTTTTCCTTATTTTTGTGGATTAAAATATTATTAGAAATGAGAAGAGTAAAAATTGTTGATGCCCTTAAATCGGAGGACTATGGAAAAGAGATACTCGTAATGGGTTGGGTAAGAACTAAGCGTATTAGCAAAAATGTTTGCTTTATTGCTTTAAATGATGGTTCAACTATTAACAATCTACAAATAGTTGTTGATGTAAATCCTGAGTTTGAAAATATTTTGGGAAAGATTAATACAGGTGCCTCAATCTCTGCTTTAGGAAATACTGTAGAGTCTATGGGTAGTGGACAGAATGCTGAGTTACATTGTTTAAAACTCGAAGTTCTTGGACAGGCAAATCCCGATGAATATCCATTGCAGCCAAAGCGACATAGTCTTGAGTTTTTGAGAGAAATTGCTCACTTGCGAATTAGAACAAATACTTTTTCGGCTATTTTTCGTATTCGACATGCAATGACTTTTGCAATTCATAAGTTTTTTAATGATAAAGGTTTTTGTAATGTGCATTCGCCAATTATAACTGGCTCGGATGCTGAGGGTGCGGGTGAAATGTTTCAGGTAACAACTTTGGATATAAACAATCCTCCTCGTACCAAAGATATGAAAGTTGATTATTCGCAAGACTTTTTTGGGAAACAAACACATCTTACCGTATCAGGGCAACTTGAAGGAGAGCTTGCAGCATTGGCTCTTTCGGAGGTTTATACATTCGGTCCTACTTTTAGAGCCGAAAACTCTAATACTGCCCGTCATCTTGCCGAGTTTTGGATGATAGAACCCGAAATGGCGTTTTACGATATAAACGACAATATGGATCTTGCTGAGGAAATGCTCCAATATCTTGTAAAATATGCTCTTGATAATTGCCGCGAAGATCTTGATTTTTTAACTAAAAGACGTTTGGACGAACAGAGCCAAAAACCACAAAACGAACGTGATGCAATGAGCTTGATAGAGCGTCTTGAGTTTATTATGAATAATAAGTTCGAAAGGCTCACATATACTCAGGCTTATGAAATTCTTAAAGATTCAAAACACAATCAAAAAGGTAAATTTTCTTATCCTGTCGAGAAGTGGGGAATTGACTTTCAAAGTGAACACGAACGTTATCTTGTCGAAAAACATTTTCAAAAACCAGTTATTTTAACAGATTATCCAAAAGAAATTAAGGCTTTTTATATGAAGCAAAATGATGATGGAACAACTGTTAGAGCTATGGATGTGCTTTTTCCACAAATAGGTGAGATAATTGGGGGCTCGCAACGTGAAGAAAATTACGATAAACTTCTATTGAGAATTAAAGAAATGAATATCCCAGAAGAGGAGATGTGGTGGTTTCTTGAAACACGAAAGTTTGGAACAGTGCCACATAGTGGTTACGGACTTGGTTTTGAAAGATTAATGTTGTTTGTTACTGGCATGAGTAATATACGCGATGTAATACCTTTCCCTCGTACTCCTAAAAATGCCGAATTTTAATTGCAAATTTCTTTTTTATTTTGTATTTTTGAAGTAAGAGAAAACTATTATGTTAAAACAGAATTTACAGCAGAAACTTCTGCAAAAATTGTCGCCTCAGCAAATTCAGATGATAAAACTTCTAGAGTTGCCGACATTACAGTTGGAGCAGAGAATAAAAAAAGAGCTTGAAGAAAATCCAGCTCTTGACGAAGGAAACGAAGATGAAGATGATTATTCTGCTGATGACAATCAAGATAATGATGATACCCAAAATGATGAGGATGATGAATTCTCATTTGAGGAATATATCGGAGACGATGATGATATTCCTTCATATCGATTAAATGCAAATAATACGTCTAAAGATGATGAGCAGCGAGATATCCCTTTTTCCTCTTCAAAATCATTTCACGAACATCTTAGCGACCAATTAATGCTTAAAGACGTAGATGATAAAGAGAAGTTATTGGCAGTTTTTATTATTGGTAATATTGATGAAGACGGGTATTTGCGTCGCGAAATAGAGGCTATTGTTGATGATATCGCTTTTTCTCAAAATATCGAAGTAGAGGAGGAAGATTTAAGACGTGTGTTAGAAGTTGTTCAAGAGCTCGACCCAGCTGGCGTTGGTGCACAAAACCTTCAAGAATGCCTTATGCTTCAGTTGGAACGTAAAGAAAATAATATTGATACTGCTACACTTGCTAAGAAAATTATTGGAAGTTGTTTTGACGAGTTTACAAAAAAACATTATACCAAAATTATGTCTAAGTGTAGTGTTGATGAGGCTGAGTTAAAGGCTGCTATAGACTTTATACTAAAGTTAAATCCAAAACCTGGAAGCTCTTTTGGTGAGCCTCAAACACGTTCGGCACAATCTATAATCCCTGATTTTATTTTAGATATTGTTGATAATGAAATTGTAATTAGTTTAAATTCTCGTAATGCTCCCGAATTGAGAATAAGTCGTAATTTTTCGCAAATGATGGAAGATTATGCTAAAAACAAAAAGAAAAAGAAATCTGATAAAGAGGCATTAGTATTTATTAAGCAAAAGTTAGATTCGGCAAAATGGTTTATTGATGCTATTGTGCAGCGTCAAAATACTCTGTTGTTTAGTATGAATGCGATTGCTGATTTTCAAAAAGACTTTTTCTTGTCGGGAGATGAAACGGAGCTTAAGCCAATGATACTTAAAGATATAGCCGAAATTACAGGGCTTGATATCTCAACAATATCCAGAGTGGCAAACAGTAAATATGTTGCAACACCTTATGGTAATTATTTATTAAAATATTTTTTTAGCGAAGGAATGCTAACAGAATCTGGCGAAGAGGTCTCAACGCGTGAAATAAAACAAATTCTTAAAGATTGTATTGACGTAGAAAGTAAATCAAAACCACTTACAGACGATAAACTTGCAGAAATACTAAAATCGAAAGGATATCAAATTGCTCGTAGAACAGTGGCTAAATATCGGGAGCAGTTAGACATTCCTGTTGCCAGATTAAGAAAGGAATTATAATGATAAAAAATAAAGCATTAACAATTACTGCTCGTATCACTGGATATCTATTTCATCCGCTGTTAATGACAAGCATAGCAGTTGTCGTTTTATTTAATTCAGGGCATTATCTTAGTGTTGTAAATGCAGACTTACGAAATGTAATATATTCTATTTTCTTTATTCTAACTTTTTGCCTGCCAGCCTTGTTTATTCCAGTTTTGTACTATTTTAAAATAATTTCAAATCTCGAAACAACTATAAAAAAAGAGAAGTTAATCCCGATGCTGACGGTACTTATTATTTATGCTCTTGCATATTACTTTATGCAAAAAGTAAATATGCCTCCAATATTGCTTAAAATTATTATCTCGTCTATTGTAATTGTTGTTGCGTGTATTGTAATTACTCTGTTTTGGAATATAAATATTCATCTTTCGGCTCTTGGAGGATTGCTCGGTTTTGTAATGTTTGTTGGAGTAAATAGTAATCTTAATTTACTTTTTATTGGCTTGGTAATTATTGTGGTTAGTGGTTTAGTGGCATCGTCTCAATTGTTCTTACAAAAACATAATCCTTTGCAGGTATATCTTGGGTTTTTGCTCGGTTTTGTTTGTACTTATTTATCAATGATGATTTTTTAACTATGGGTTTTTTAAAGTTTTTATTAGTATTGTTGATTATTTATCTGTTAGGCTATTTGTTTTTCAGAGTGATATTCCCGTGGCTATTAAAACGTTGGGTTAAAAAAGCCGCACAAAGAATGAATCCAGACTTTAATCCTGACAACGAAAAACAAAAGCCTAAGCAGGGAGAAATAAATATTGATTATATTCCCGAAAATGATAATCGAAATGAAGATGACGACTTAGATAATGGTGAATATGTTGATTATGAGGAAATTAAATGAGAATATTTAGAGTTATACTGTATAAAACATTTGGTCTTAAGGTCTATCTAAAAATAGTTAGTAAGTTATATTTACGCTATATAAATTGTGGTTTTGGTAAGGACAAATATTCCGAATTACATTATCTTAAATCCATAATTAAATCAGGTTTTGTTTGTATTGATATTGGAGCAAATCTTGGATATTATTCTTATTTCTTAGCTAAACATTCGGGACAATTAGGAAAAGTTTATGCTGTGGAGCCAGTACCTTTATTTGCCGAAATTTGGAAACAAAATCTGAAACGATACAAATCATTAAATTTGATATTATTACCATTCGCACTTGGCAAAACTGATAAAACTGTTCAGATGGGAATGCCTGCTATTGATGGAGTTGTTCACCATGGTATGACAAAAGTAATTGAGAATAATGAAACAGTATTTGAAAAAACTTTTTCGGTAGAAATGAAAAATCCAGACAGATTACTTGAAAATATTGCACATATCGATTTTATCAAAATAGATGTAGAAGGTTTTGAATCTGAGGTTTTTGAAAATATGAAAGAAACATTAGCAAAACACAAACCTTTAATACAATCCGAATTAAGTGGTCAAGATAATCGCAAAAAGAGTATCGAAACACTCCAAAGTATTGGATATCAGGTATTTTTTCTTAATAATTATGAACTTATTTGTGCTAATGATAAAATTATTGAAAAGTATAATGGAGACTTTTATTTTATGATTGACAAATAAAATAATCTATATTACATTTAAAACAATAGTATGAGAAATACAGTCTTAATATTTTTTGTTCTGATATTTTGTTTTTCTGGAACAGAAATTTCCGCACATAAAAGGGCAAAGTACAATATTGTTATCGATACAGATGGAGGTATTGATGATTTGCGAGCAATGACTTATTTTATGGCTTCAAGGGAATTTAATATCAATGCCATAACTACTGTTGATGGTGTATTGCCCCCTCAAGAAGCAGCCGATTATATTAGTGAACTTTGCAAATTATTCAATCACGAAGGCATTAGAGTTGGACAGGGGCAAAAGACAGGAGCCTCAAAAAAATATTACGAACATGCTTTACCTGTTTGGGAAAATCTATTTCCTGATGTTCAACAAATTCGGCATTATGACGCTGAAAAATTGCTTGCAAACGCCATAGAGTTTGAAAAGAAGCGTACAATTATTATTGCAATGGGTCCATTGACAAACATTGCTGCTGTTCTTAAACAAAACACAGATTTATGTCCTAAAATTGAAACTATTTTATGGTATGCCGATTATGATAAGGCTCCTAAAGGATATAATTTTGAGCAAGATAATGAGGCTTATGGAATCCTAAAAAATTTTAAAGTCCCTATTAAATTGGTTTATGCTAATGATAATAAGTATAAAGATGATTTTTTAGAAACTTGTAGTGAAATCGAAAATGTTTATACTGCTGCACTTATCAAAGCTTTTGAAAATACAGACTTTGAAAATTCAGGGATGTATTATTGGGATGATTTTTTACCAATGTATTTATTGTACCCAAGTATGTTTGATGAGATGGTAGTTGAAGATTATGCCAGGAAAATTGTTCCAAAACCAGAAAATTATTTTGATATTCTCGTAACTGGGGTACTTAATTTTGATAAACCCGACCAAGGAGTTAGCTTTAACGAAATACCGACAAGTGGATATATGTTGAGGCTGGATATTGAGAAATTTGCGGATTCTCTTTTATTATCGCATGGGTACGCAGAATTTAAAATTGTTTCGCTTACAAATGAAATTCATTCGCATATTGGGGTTTATTCGATACTTGGTGCAAAAACAGGTTTAAGAATTATGGAATATTTGCATGCTGGTTTAGATGAGATAAACTTAGTTTCTTTTGCTGGATATACTCCACCGCTTAGTTGTTTTAACGATGGATTGCAAGTTGGAACTGGCTCTACTATTGGATATGGCACTATTTTAGTTGATGAGTCTAAGGATAAAACACCAAGTGTTCTTGTTAAATATAATGGAAGAGAAATCTTATTTAGTCTAAAACAAGAAGTTGTAGATGAGATTATTAAAGATATTAGCAGTTTAGTTAAACAATATGGCTTAGAAAGTGAAATGTATTGGTCTGTACTTCGTGAAAAATCTATTGAAAAATACTGGC